>OGLK01000233.1_pt1 | contig 40054 bp, 35 predicted proteins | sample 1572811 | NCBI WGS metagenome assembly OGLK01 (sample SAMEA2581898, study PRJEB24529) | metagenome | biome: Human gut stool | place: China | collected 2011
CCATAGGCTACTCCAGACGGAACTGGAGGAGTAATCATTCTGCTTTTAGGCAGAAATTACACAATCACTTACACAACTTCACGTCACACAAACTTATTATAGACCTTGATGCCTCCGATTAAGCCCACAACCGCGCCAATGGCGTAGATGAGTTTTGTGCCGGGATCGAAATACGATGTTACCATGTTGGTAGCCTCGGTGATGCCACCGATACCGTTTCCCTGAGCAAAGGCGGTTGAGACGGCAGACCATACAACGGCTGCCGACAGAAGAATTTTTTTCTTTGTCATACGATTGTTTTTGAATGGTACAGGGGTGGAATAGTCCCCTGTACCGGATGAATAAATAGTGTTTAACTTGATCTTTTAGTGGTGGCAAGCGTGTCGCTAACCGTAATCCCGTTCTTTCATCGTTGCTGTTTTTAATTGTTACACATCTTACGCAAAACTGCGTACATCAAAATCTTTCGGTGCTTTGACCGTTGGCTCATTCGCTCCTGTCGATTGTTGTTTTTTGCGATGGTAAGCCGAGAAGTAATCATCCATAAGTTCGCTGACCACTCTCTTTTTCGGCTCATCGTTCACCACTTGTCCGAACATCTCGGTTTGGCGCATCTCTACCAGTACCCGTCCCGCCTCTTCTTTCTCTTCGGGAGTGGCGACTGTGATACTCTCTACTGTTCGTACCATACCCGCCAGATCGTCGAAGCAAAGTCCAAGCGCAATCGAAACCCCGGCCACCCCCTCGGCATCCTCATCCTCTGTCTCTTCTTCGCCCACCTCTTCATTGTCATATTCCGGCTCAAATTCAGGGGGTGTGTTCTCAATTACTAAATTGATCTCGTTTGAATCTTCGTCCGTCATATTCATGTCCGATAAGAGTGTTTCCGATTCAACCGAAGGAGGTGTTACCGGAGCTTCTTTCTTGCTTTCAACGGCAAATATAGTTGCATTTTTAATCCGTTTTTCGTTGTTATTCAGAGTGGTAGCTTCTGTCCGCGATTGTCTAAGGTCAAATTTGCTTTTACCGATTATATCCTCCTTTACGGTGGAGCGAAACGGATTGAGTACAGACTTTTTTGCCGCACCATTCTTCCGCCTTACTATCTGTTCTCTAAGCAAGTAGAGGGCAAGAAAAAGCGAGTATAACACGATGGCTGAAATGATATATCGTTCCATAGCTTAAAATATATCTTCGGGGCGGCGTTTACGGTACAGTTCCGTAATGTCGTCCTGATAAGTGTTGAAATGGTGCTCCAGTACATTATCTATGTAGCTGAATAGCGACACCTCGTTAAATCCGATGTTCTGCACAATTCGCATGATGCGGTCGTGAAACTCCTTGCGGATATAGACCGCTTTCCCGCTGCGGGTTGTGGTGGGTGCTGTACGGATAAAGAGTGTTTCGTAATCTTCCGGTTCGGATTGTGGTTTACGTCGCCGCTTGTTTTCCTCGCGTGGAGTCTCTTTTGCTTTCACCGTTTCGGGTTCTGCCGCAGCAGGCAGTATCTCCTCCGTTGTTTTCGGTTCAGCAGCAGCCGATGCCGACGGGTCGTATGGGGTCAGTGGTTTTTCCCGGTTGTTCGGTTTTGCTTGACTGATTACAAAGTCCGCATCCAACCCCGTTGTATCTACTCGTTTTGCCATACTCGTATTACTTTAGAATTTTCACCAACTCATCCGACAACTCTTCGATGTTGCTACCTCTGATAAGGCTTCTATCCACCGGAAACAGGGTCGAGCGGAATAGTGGTCGGCGACTTTCCGATTGTTCGCGGCGAAAACGCAGGCTGTTGGGGATAAAGGTTTTCAGGGTCGCAAATTCCAACTCTTTTATTACTCCCTCGTAAACATCGTAGAGGTCGGACTTTTCCCGGCCATCAACCATATTCCAAAGCAGATACATCGCTTTAATATTGGATTTGCCGCTATTTACAATATTGTCTCTTACCGAGATCATGTAGTTAAGTGTGCTCTCCATCACCACACGGTCGGCGGCAATGGGAGCAATGATATAATCCATGTTGGCAAGGGCTATGATTAAATCCTTATTGTTGAGCGTTCCGGGTAGATCGAAAAAGATATAATCAAATTCCTCTTTCTCGCACAGTTCGTCCGCATCGTTCAACGCCTCCTGCGGATTGCTTTCCACGATGGGGTAAAACTTCTTGCCGCCCAGTCTGGTAACTTGCTCGTAAGCCATACCCTTGTAAAACTCATCGTCCGACACCATCTTAAAATCACGTTCGCGCATCTCGGCGATGGAGTGTTGCGGGTAGTCGCAGTCGATCACCGCTACATTTTTCCCTTTGACATAGTGCAGGTAGGAAGCTATCAACACAGTGAGGGTCGTTTTTCCGGCTCCGCCCTTTTGGGTCGAGAATGCCACATAAATAGGTTGTTTCATGTTTTTGAAATTTTAATTATACAATCAGTTGTTTTTATGTTGTCACAAATGCGTTCACACCTACGCAATCCTTATCACACGCACGAAATCAGTTATTCAGTTTTGCATGATTTAGCGTTTAAGCACTCATGCGTTTGTGCGTTCAAGCATTTATATTCTTACATTCACAATCATTTATGCAGGATTAAAACACACTATTCAAGATTATTCATGACCGGCTATGTGTGAACTCATTTTTAATCTCGTTTGCACACTTGATTTTTTATTGATTCATGCTTTCACATGACAGTGAAAAATCAAAATTTCAACCATGCAATTACTCAAATCCGAGACAAAGAAAACCCTTCTTTTTCATATCCACACCATCTTTTTAGGGGTGGTAGCTTCTGTCTGGCTTTGTCTATATCTGTTGATATACAAAGTGTTAATCATTCGTCATAACTTTGCAGCATGAAATGTTACGGAGTGTTCGTGCCGATTTTTAAGTGTACTTCGACACACCCAAATTGCCAGGCAAAGGGTGATCTTTTATCCCGAAGGGTTGGGAACGAAAAGATGCCCCCTGCGGGCAAAATGTATTCGCATTTGGGCGAATAGCAAGATGTGTTGTTTGCATCGTAAAACAAGTTTTGCTGCATACAACCTCTTGCTCTTCCAGAGGGGATTTTCCTCTCCGAAGTCGGGAAAAACAGGACGGCACGAAGTATCCGTAACGTTCATAAAACCACTAAAAGAATGATGTTATGAACGAAGAAAAAAGAGAACCCCGCAATCGGAGAAAGGGGGGCAGACCCCCGAAGAATGATCCGGCAAAATGTCGGCTAACGGTGAACCTGACGGACACCCAACACGCCGAATTTCTTTCGCTGTTTGAGCAGTCGGGCGTACAATCGCTCTCTGCTTTTATCTGTGCCCGCATCTTTGCAGATGAGTTTCGGGTGATAAAAACAGACGCTTCGGCGGTGGAATTTACCGCCAAGCTGACCGCCCTGCACAGTCAGTTTCGGAGCGTGGGAGTCAATTACAACCAGATTGTAAAGGAACTCCACAGCAATTTCGGGGAGAAAAAAGCACTCGCCCTGCTCTATAAATTAGAGACGGCGACCGTAGAACTGGCCGCCATTGGGCGCGAAGTGATGGGTTTGTGCGAGCATTTTAAGGCGAAATACCTGTAAGAAATGGTAGCGAAAATCTCTCACGGAAGCAATCTCTACGGCGCACTATCTTACAATCAGGAGAAAGTGGACGAAGGGTTAGGGCGTGTTTTGGCAACTCATTTGGTGATCGAACCCACCGATGGAGCGTTCAATACTGCTACCTGTATGCAGGATTTTGAGCGATTTATGCCCTCGCATATCACCACTAAGAAACCTGTTATTCATGTTTCGCTTAACCCACACCCGGACGATAAACTGACAGACGAGCAGCTTACCGAGATCGGACAAAAGTATATGGAGCGTTTGGGTTACGGCAATCAGCCCTATATGATTTTTAAACACGAGGACATCGACCGACAGCACATTCACATTGTTTCGACCCGTGTGCGTTCCGATGGTACGCTTGTTCCCGACAACTTCGAGAAAGACCGCAGCAACAAGATACGCCGCGAGTTGGAACAGGAGTACAACCTCATTCCCGCCAAAGGTCAGAAGCAGGGCGAGGCGTGGCAGCTTACCCCGGTGGATATGGCGCAAGGCAACCTGAAAAAACAGGTGGCAAATGTGATTCGACCACTTGCTCAGATGTACCGCTTCCAAACGCTCGGCGAGTATCGTGCCCTGCTATCATTATATAATGTAGGCGTGGAGGAGCTAAAGGGAGAAAACAACGGCAAGCCTTATCGGGGATTGGTCTATTCTGTGTTGGACGGTGAGGGCAACCGTGTCGGCAAGCCGCTCAAGTCCTCCTTGTTTGGCAAGACTCTCGGTATTGAGGCGTTGGAAAAGCAGTTCGGAGCATCGAAAGAGGCAATCAAAGCGGACGGCGTTACAGCCCGCACCCGTGCTTTGGTTGCCACTGCGCTTGCAACGACCCGCACCGAGGGCGAGTTTCGGGCGGCGTTGCAGAAGCAAGGCATCGACCCAGTGCTTCGTCGAAATGCAGAAGGGCGCATCGTCGGGGCGACTTTTATCGACCACAACGAGCGGGCGGTACTCAACGGTTCGCGGTTGGGTAAGGAGTTTTCAGCTAATGTTCTTAACGAACGCTTTTCAGATAATTCGCACAGCGAGGATCTGCAAAGACCACAAGCGCAGCAACCCATCGAACCGGACAACCGCCGCACTCCGTCTACTCCGACACCTTCCGGTAGCAGTGTTTCCGAAGCCGAACCGCAGCCCCATCGCAGCGATGATACGATGGGAAGTTTACTCTCTCTCCTTACCCCCGAAGCGCAGGGGCAGGAGAACAAACAGCCCACCATCAAGCGCAAGAAGAAGAGAAAGCGCAGATATGGCAGGCAGATGTAGAATTTGTCTTATATGCTTATTTTCAATAAAATGAGACTGGGTTTAATCATGGGAGTAAGATGTATCTTCCAATGGCCAGCCTCATGCATCAATTTCATTAATTGGATTTTTCTACATTATTCATTAACTACCATTCTACATCATAAATAACATCGTCATCATTGAGATCTAATTCATTGATGTCACAATCCAATCTTTTCGCCTCATTCTTAAGAAATGCTTCATATTCCTTGTATTCGTTTGTAAAGAAAATGCCTTGTTTCAATAAATCAGGTAATTTTCTAAAAGCACGTTTTCCTCCCCCAAGCATAAAAAATTGCAGATTTATGCTTCTCATAAATTGATAGATATAACTATTTGCAGCATACAGACCATCATCTATAAAACCAATCAAACTTTTGGCTCCCATTTCATCATATTTATTCATTGCTTTTTCTAACCAAAATTCAATTTGCAAAATCATTGCAATGTCAAATTTGTTAGTTTCACGAAAACGCATATTATATTTGATGGCGGTCAAAGAAAAAAGAAAATGTACCCAAGAGATTTGCGTTCCAAAATACTCTTGTTCTTCGTATGAGAGATGGCTTGACTTTCTTTTCAGGCGGCTGCCTTCTTTTGCTTTTCTTATTTCATAAGAAAATCCACTTATCAATTTATCACGGTTTTCACCATCTTTTATTTGAAGCCCTCCCTCGTAATTCCAAAACTTACCTATGACCTCATATAAATTGCTGAAATCATCGTATGTCCCCCATATCTCAACCCCAAAACCTTTTTTTGTTGGAACGATATAAATCATGTTATTTCCTTTTGTTAGATAGCAACTTTCTTCAATGTTGAAGATGTTCTGCCAAAGTTAATTTCTTCAAAATCTTTACTCGCCTTTTCTTGAACATTGACATCTTTTACCTCTAAAACAGCCGACATATACTTTAGCTTTCGCTTCATATTTTCTATAATATCAGCCCACTTCATAACTAATATCTCGATATTCTTGTTCTTACTTCTAAAGTAGAAATAAGGATTGTCCTCTTCGCCTTTTATTTGAAACGCAGCATCGTCATTAATAGCCGAACTCACAAGTAGAATTTTGAATTTTACATTGGTAGGGGTTTGTGAACTCTTTTCAATCTCAGTGGCGTATTTCATTACTTGTCCTAATTCTTTAGGGCTTATTTTAACTTTAGGAGCTTTTAATTCCACAATGAGTACTTCTCGATGTTTAAGGTCAATAATTTTTTCACTATACATAAATAGATCAGTAATCGATTTTATCGATTTGTCTATTTCTGAAATATTATCGTCTTTTTTAGAGGCTTTGTATTCTAAACAGTCATCACGAAGTTGTTTGAGGTTACCCTCTAACCCTTTATCCGAAAGCAGTTTTGTGGACTCATTGTATTCTTCACCAAACACCCACAGCATCTTTTCCAGAAATTTGTGTAGTTCCTTTCGTTCTTTTACGTTTTTTGAAATTTCGGAATAAACTATTTTTTCAAGAAACTCCAACTCTTCAACCTTTTTAGATACTTTGTCTGAAAACTCAATAATATCATCCAATTCCGTTCTTTCCAATAGATTGGAAAACTGTGAAACCATTTTGTTGTTCAGTTTTAAGATACTTCTTAAAATCTGGTCAAACTCTCCGTTCGATATTGTTCTGTCAATCAAAGGATAGACAATTTCTCGCAGTTTATTCTGTTCATTCAATAAATTATATTTATCTTCAACAAGAAAAGCAAGCTTGTCGAAAACCATAACCTTAGATTTTGAACTTGATGTTTCTTTATACGGGTAATATTCGTCTTTTTTTAATTTGTCAATAAAATTGTCAAATTCTTTATTTTTCTCTTTGAAAAATTCAGTCAATTGATTCTTTATGAATGCCTTGTAATGTTTGACCTCTTCATCCAATCCGTCTAAATCTATATTACGGTACATGTCAGAAGGGAGAGTATCGCCAGAAACATAAATAAACCATCCTCCGATCTTAGGGCTTAACCATTCTGCATCATACTCGAATCCAGTAGCAATAGTTTGAATACCTGCATTCAATGTGGTGAGAAATACCTTTCTTTTGTCTATATTTTTAATTTGCATGAAATTAAATTTAATTTCATGCGATTTGCCCTTTTTATCTTCATACGAGAGGATTTTTTTTGTAGGTTCTCCTATTACAAAATCAGAAGGAAGTATCTGCTTTTTATTAATATGTATATTTACCTCTCCATTGAATATTTTTAGAGGATACCGTTCAAAAATGGCATCTTCAATATGCGCTTTAAGAAATTTATCAATAATTTTCTTTTTGGGCTCATTGTCTGTAACCGTGCTGTCGTATAGATCAGAGACAGTCACTTGATAATACGTGTTGTGTTTAGAAGATAGTATTTCCTCTTTAGTATCTATATTAACATCTGTAACATTAATATTTCTACCAAAGCTATCGAAATTCAAAGGAATAATAGCTTTTGAATATGTTCTGTCCTGATCTGAGTAGCCAATAGTTTCTATTTCGATTTGCTTTCCTATTTGAAATGCAGCAAAGCGACCAATCCCTTTTCCTCCTTCCTTATTCGCAGTCCCTATGTCCAAAATCTTATGCTCCAAATCATTAATATGAACACCCCAGCCATCATCTTTTACGACTATTTTTTTTATAATCAATGGATGTAGCTCACTTGGCTTGGTATAGTCAATATCAATCCAAATATTTTTTGCTGTTGCCTGTAATGAGTTGTTTAATAACTCACAAAAAGCCGCAAATGTACTGATGTAATTTGCAAATAACTCATTCACCAGCCTTGAGTTTGTTGTGAGCTTCCTTTTCATGCTATGTAATATTATCTATTGTTACTAATTGATTTGACATTATTGCAAAAATACGAATATATTTTGAGTTAAAGAAAAAAGTATCTGTTTTGTGATCTCGCCATCTACTTTTTCGTTTTCAGAGAGATAGACACAATTAGCCGCCAAATAGCATAATCTTCCGTGACCTTAATTCTTATGTGGTATTTTTTATAAGACATTCTCAGACACAAGCATCCACCACTGGAAAGTATGACACAATATTACCGTTGTCTATCTACATTCGCACTTTAAATCAGTAATTAACAATCAAAATTGTACAATTATGCAAAATGAGGATGATTTGAGAGGCTTGGCAAAAGTGATGGACTTTATGCGTGCGCTCTCTATTTTATTTGTAGTGATTAATATCTATTGGTTCTGCTATGGGGCAATAGACGAGTGGGGCATCAATATCGGGGTGGTTGATAAAATCCTGATGAACTTTAACCGCACCGCAGGGCTGTTTAACTCAATTCTATGGACGAAAATCTTTGCCGTCGTGTTCCTTGCCTTATCATGTTTGGGAACAAAAGGTGTGAAGGATGAGAAAATCACATGGTCTAAAATCTATGTATGCCTGTTCGTGGGTTTCGTCCTGTTTTTTCTGAATTGGTGGCTACTCTCATTACCCATGCCATTGGCGGCCAATGCTGGGCTTTACATCTTTACCGTAACGGTGGGTTATATATTGCTCTTGATGGCAGGTACTTGGATGTCGCGTTTACTGAAAAACAACATGATGGACGATGTTTTCAACCTCGAAAACGAATCGTTTATGCAGGAAACTAAGTTGATGGTAAACCCGTATTCGATAAATCTGCCTACAAAATTCTGGTATAAAAAGAAGCAGTGGAAAGGCTGGATAAATGTTGTAAACCCTTTTCGGGCAGCCATCGTATTAGGCACTCCGGGGTCAGGCAAGAGCTATGCCGTTGTAAACCAATTTATAAAACAGCAGATCGAGAAGGGTTATACGGGTTACATTTATGATTTCAAATTTCCCGACCTATCGACCATTGCCTACAATCACTTGCTTAACAATCGGGAGGGCTATGAGAAAGTACCGACTTTCTACGTGATAAATTTTGACGATCCTTCGCATTCGCACCGCTGCAATCCGATTAACCCCTCGTTTATGGATGATATTTCGGATGCCTACGAATCGGCGTACACGATCATGTTAAATTTGAACCGGACATGGGTGCAGAAGCAGGGTGATTTCTTTGTCGAATCGCCAATTATCCTTTTCGCGGCTATTATATGGTATCTTCGCATCTATCAGGATGGGAAATATTGTACTTTCCCGCACGCGATAGAGTTTCTGAACAAGCGATACGAGGATATTTTCCCGATTCTGACTTCTTATCCTGATTTGGAAAATTATTTATCGCCATTTATGGATGCGTGGCTCGGTGGAGCAGCGGATCAGTTGATGGGGCAGATAGCGAGTGCCAAAATACCACTTTCCCGCATGATAAGTCCGCAACTCTATTGGGTGATGAGCGGGGACGAGTTTTCGCTCGATATAAATAACCCGAACGACCCCAAGATATTGGTCGTTGGCAACAATCCCGACCGTCAGAATATCTATGGGGCAGCGTTAGGGCTGTATAACAGCCGTATTGTTAAGCTGATTAATAAGAAAGGCCAGTTAAAATCTTCGGTAATCATTGATGAGTTGCCGACAATTTACTTCAAAGGATTGGACAACCTGATCGCCACCGCCCGAAGCAACAAAGTTGCCGTGCTATTGGGCTTTCAGGACTTTTCGCAGCTAAAACGCGACTATGGCGACAAAGAGGCGGCTGTGGTGATGAACACCGTAGGTAATATTTTCAGCGGTCAGGTGGTCGGAGATACAGCGAAAACGCTTTCCGACCGTTTCGGAAAGGTATTGCAAAAACGCCAGAGCATGACCATTAACCGCAACGATAAATCGACCTCCATCTCTACCCAAATGGATAGCCTGATACCGCCGTCTAAAATCTCTAATCTTACGCAAGGTCTGTTCGTGGGGGCGGTAGCAGATAACTTCGACGAGCGCATCGAGCAGAAGATTTTTCACTGTGAGATTGTGGTGGATAACGAGCGGGTAGCCGCCGAGACAAAGGCTTATCGTAAAATACCCGTTATTACCAATTTTGTAGATGAAAACGGCGTAGACCGCATGAAAGAGCAGATTAAGGAGAATTACGACCGCATCAAAACCGAAGCCAAACAGATTGTAGCCGACGAACTGGAGCGCATTAAGAACGACCCCGATCTCTGCCATTTGTTACCCAAACAGGAGTAAAAACGATTAGAGCCGCAATTTGCGGCTCTAATCGTTTTGTTGAACTCTTAAAAAGGACACTCTTCATCTTCCCAATTTTTCAACAAATTGATTGTTTCATTATTCGGTTTATGTTGGTTCTCAATGGTGTCGATTGATATTATTACAGGCATTTGAACTAATTGACCGGACAAGATACACATTCCAGTTCCCAATATAGGTAAAGCCTCTGTTGATACCTGATCAAGATAAGATATAGCTTTTTCAACCATATCTAAATCTTTATTATTCACAAGTCTATGAATGAAGTAATTGTGCAGTTGTGAAATAATAGTAGACGATATGTCAGACGGCCTTTGACTCGCAATAGTCAGAAAAACGCCAAATTTTCGCCCCTCCTTTATTATCTCTTCAAATGTCTCTAATCTGTAATCTTTCCACGATTCACTTTCTCGAAGAGATTCATAGGATAAAATATTATGTGCCTCATCAATAATAATATTCAATGACTTTTCTAATTCATTGTCTGATTTGTGATTTTTGTGTTCAGAGTATAGTTTATGAGAAATTAGAAGTGGAATCAATTTCTTTATATTGATATTCGCTTCATTGAGATTAATAACAGCCAAATAGTCGTTACCCCAAAAATCAACAGACTTATCTGTGATTTCAATAACTTTAGCAATATCCTTTTGAAAACTCTTTAACTTGTTAATCGCAGGGGCAATATGCTCATTGTTGGCTCTATTGCTCAATACATCGTGAATCAGTTGAAGATATAGAAAATGTATGATTTTTGAAATAAAATCAGATTCAAATTCAAATTGATCAACTTGTTTATAGAGCTTAGTTTCTTTGACAAAATTTACATCTTCGGTAAAACATTGATAGTTCTTAAAATCGCCCAAATAATAACAGAATTTATCCGGTCTCCAAGCAAAGTCATCTCTCAAACTACCAACGCCTCCACTATTATCAACATATTCTGGCAAAATCTGTTCTATGTAGTCCAATAACAATGAAGCCTTTACCTTATCAGACATACATAAAATATCTTCGATCCGTTTTCTTAAAATGTTACGGAAATAATTTAATGGCTCATCCACACCTATAACCTTTTTATAGAACTCAAGTGTTCGCCCAATAAACGGTTGTTGTGTTTTTTCTGATGCGCTTGCCAATATGGAAAATAAATTCTTGTCTAATAAATCACTTTCACAGAAAGGAAGCTTGTCTTTTCCATTAATGTCTTTAGTCGATAGGTTATAGACCTTTTTATTGCTTATAATTACATCTTTACTATTATATTCGCCATTAAAATCAAAAAGCAGAAATCGGGCATTTCTCTTAAACTTACTCTGATTCTCAAATGCCTTAAATAGTTGCCTATATATTTTAGCCAATGTATAAGACTTACCACTGCCCGTATTGCCAAATATTCCGATATGACTGGAAAACAAACTATTAACACCAACGAAAATTTCTTGTCCTCTTTCTAAGGCAAGAGTGCCTATTTGAATAGGTTTATCATTAGGCTTGACAAATTGGTGAATTTGTTTAAATTCTTCAAGATTCAATAGGTAACATTCATTATCTATAAGAGGCAGTTCTTTTATGCCTCGCTCGAATTTTGCATTTTCGATATACCCAAGAAGTTTAGCGTTGAGGATTCTATTTATTTTATTCTCCTCTTTACCATATTCTTGTATCGCCTGTTTCTCTTCTTTAATAGATTCCCCCTCAATTTTTGCAATGATTGAGATAAAGCCTTTTTCTATTTTTACATATCCACCAACAGATACATTCTTAATCAGAGTTCCCTTATATAGCAAATGAGAGGCATTCTTTACTTTATCAACTTTGACCTTAACTTCTCTTCCTTCGACAGAAAAGACAGTCCCGATTCTAAATATAGAATTTTCCTGTATTATATTATCAACTCTATTTGCCATTGCCACTATTGATGGGGATCATCCTACTAATTTGCTCGAACACTTCTGTATTTAGGGTTTTAAAGTCGAAATTGGTTACATTACTTTTTAATTTAGCCAACTTATCTCTATCTCCTTCCGCATTCGTTTCTATAAACTCTGACGGGGTAATAATTAGAATATTGTTATTTTTTGACTTTCCACTGTTTAATTTTAGATACTCCTCAAACTTTGTTTTTTCGTTATCTGAAAAAGAAAATATAATAATTAGTAGTGTCGGATTAGAATCTGCGACACGCATTGTAATTTTAGCTATATGTTCGTCAGCAAACGAAAAGCCCATAACGAATAACAGCGAATTTTCTTTTTCTAATACATTGGAATATATCCGCATCAGCTCATAAAAGTGGAGGTCAAGAACTGTGTCTTTAAATTTCTGTTTAGTCGGATTTATAACAACTAACTTGTCGTAACTCTCAGTAAATGGTTTTATCGCTTCCTCGTCTATTTTAGATAGTGCATTTACTTTAGTTGCCATTTCAGCAAGCGTATCTTTTTGCTCTATTTCTATAAGTATATCTTGTGAAATAGATTCTAAGGCTTTATCTACCTCTTGCACATTTCCCAATAGGCTATCGTGGGATATTTGTTTTATATCCGCATTTATTGTTTTCCAATCTATTGATCCATGCAATTTTAAAAGATTGAAAACAGGGATTTCCGATACGTTTTGATAATGGGTGCTGGTTTTTGTGTATGATTTTTGAAAATTACCCTCATCAAAAATAGGGTTTATCCGCCCCTTAAACCCATCATTAAACTCTATTCCTACTTTTTCTGCTGCACGTTCAACAAATAGGTCAATGTTGGTGCTAAAAATATTGATTTGCTTATTGTGTAATCTGCTTGCTCTACGTACAATAATGTCATTCCAGAGAATTAAGAACTGGCGATAAAATCCTAAAACATCATCATAGTAGCCAATAATATCATCGTCAATCTCTGATTGAAGATTCGGCTTGATAACATCCGTAAAATATTTCGCGTATACCGAAGCTCTAACAACCTCTTTTTGAGGACTATTATCCTCTTTGCTTAATTCTGTCAGCCAGTTTTCAATATCACCCAAAGTATTCAGGTATGGACGTGATAAACCTGAGCCAATTAAGAAATTGACATTACATGACTGGATTAGTTCTTTTATTTTTTCGACTTTCATCGTATAGTTACTTATAAGATACTCACAAAGATACATAATTTTTCGATTGTATATCTAATTTAAGTCTCTTATGTTTCTCAAGCATATATCCTTATTTCGGTTCAAATAATAAAAAAGCCTGCAAAAACACCTCACTTTTCCCAACCACCCCAGACAATCTCGGACACAAGCATCCATCACCTTAAAACCTTGCAATCAGTTTATTAGATAGGATTATCTTCGTTCTGCATTAATAGTAATGCAGAATTAAAATCCTATTTATTATGGACGAAAACAAGGTAAAAACAGACCAGCCGAAAGTCTTTTTGACTCGCGGCGACGATGGCAAACTAAAAGCCATCGCAGGGGAACAGAACGGTAAACTGATAACCGTTGATCCCACCAAAGAGAATGCCGACCGATTTCTGAAAATCGACACCAACGGCAACGCGCTGGAGAACTTCTTTAAGAAGTTTGCAGCACAGTTCAGCCACCCCTCACACACGGGCGTTTATGCCGTCAGTGCGACAGCGGTCGATAAGGTTGCCGCCTTTCTCGACAAACTTATCCGTATCGACCACAAAGACAAGGCTCTCGACCCGTACCGTGTCAAATTTGAAGGCAAGATACGCATAGAGGTCGAGTTTACAGGCAAGTATCAACCCTTAGACCTCAATAAGCTCGATTGGAAAGAGGTTGAGAAATTGGGGCTATCGGGCGAAAACTTGCAGGACGCTCTCAAAGCAATGGTCTACGGACATAAGTCGCCGGGGCTGGTTGAGGTTAAACCAGTGATCGAGGGGCAGGAGTTCCCGATGCAAGCTCGCCTGTCGTTGGAGCAGCAGTCCGATGGCTCTCTTAAAATGCAGACCCACCCCAAGCAGGAGCAGCCCGACTTTGAGAAACCATTTATGGGCGTACTCTTTACTGAGCAAGACAAAGAGCAGTTTCAAAAGACGGGGCACGGCGGTCGTGTGTTCGACCTTGAACTCGTAGCCGGAGGTGAGAAAGTGTCATCGCTAATCTCACTCGACAAGCTGACAAACCGTTTCGAGGCGATGGCGTTGAAGGACATCTACATTCCACAAACTTTAAAAAACGCACCTCTTTCGCCTGAGCAACAGCAGGGATTGAAAGAGGGTAAAGCCGTTTGGATAGAGGGCATGGATAAGAAGGTCAAACAGGGCGAACAGCCTGAAAAGATTGACCGCTTCGTGCAGTACAACGCTGCCAACAAGAATTTCGATTTTAAATTCAGCGACGAGCAACGCCAGCAGTTCAACCAAGAGCGGAGCAACAAGCAGCAGGGCGAAGCCCATGAGCAGAAGATACCCAAAGCCCGCAAGCTCGGTGAGATATGGGTCTACTCGAAACAGGCAGGGATACAATTAAGCCACGAGGATTTCAACAAACTTTGCAACAAAGAGCCTGTTTTTGTGGAGGGGATGCAAGCCAAACCCAAGCAGCAGACAGCAGATGCATCGGGAGCACAAAAGGTCGAAGCAACCGACCAGCAAGGGCAGAAGTACAATGCGTGGGTATGGATCGATGAGAGCAAAGGCAAGGTGCGCCATAGCAGTAAACACCCCGACCAAGTGCGGGCTATCGAGGCGAAACAGGCTGCGAAAAGCGGGCAAAACATTAAACCTGCCGCAGAGAGCCAAACACAAGTAGCAGTCAATAATGAGGGCAAGACCAATGAGGCGACCAAGCACTCCACCGAGCCATTGAAGAAAGGACAATCGCAACCCACCGAGAAGCAGGCGGAGAAGAAAGAGCAGAGGCAGAGACAATCTCCTGCTGCTCCAAAGAAAGGCAAAGGGCGCAAAATGGGCTAAGTCAGTTATCACAAACCACTAAAAAATCAATGTTCAAATGAAAATTATAATTGCAGAAAAACCGTCTGTGGCAAAAAGTATAGCAGCCGTAGTCGGTGCAAACAATAAAAAAGAGGGCTATATAGAGGGTAACGGATATTCCGTTACATGGGCTTTCGGGCATCTGGTGGGGCTTGCCATGCCGGAGCATTACGGGATCGAAGGTTTTAAGCGTGAGAATCTGCCGATACTCCCCGCCGAGTTTAAGCTCTTACCCCGACAGGTGAAAGAGGGCAAGGAGTACAAGAACGATCCCGGTGTGATGAAGCAACTTAAAGTAATCAAAGAATTGTTCAATCGTGCGGACGAGGCTATTGTCGCAACCGATGCCGGACGAGAAGGAGAACTCATATTCCGCTATATATTTGAATATATAGGCAGTTCCCTTCCGTTCCGCCGTTTGTGGATAAGCTCGCTTACCGACCGTGCCATCCGCGACGGTTTCAAAACCCTTCGTCCGGGCAACGATTATGACAACCTTTATGCTTCTGCCAAAGCCCGAAGCCAAGCCGATTGGGTTGTGGGCGTTAATAGTAGTCAGGCTCTTTCGCTTTCGGCAGGGTATGGCGTATGGTCGCTCGGCAGGGTGCAGACCCCGACACTGGCGATTATTTGCAGCCGATATTTGGAAAACAAGGAGTTCAAACCGCAAACCTATTTCCGTCTGAAACTCCATACCGCCAAAGATGCAACCGCATTTGCCGCTCTCTCGGTGGATAAATTCGACAGCCAGACCACCGCCGAAGAGGTTACTGCACAGGGCAAAGCCGCCGAGATGGTACGAGTTACGAGCGTAGAACGTAAGGAGGTTCAACAAGAACCTCCTCTGCTGTACGATCTGACCACACTTCAAAAGGAGGCCAACAGCAAACACGGCTTTTCGGCAGACAAGACCCTGACCATAGCGCAGGCGTTGTATGAGGCAAAGCGAATTTCATACCCACGTACAGGGTCGCGCTATATCTCCGCCGACGTACTGGAGGAGATACCGCATCGAATCGCCATGCTTCGTTCGCATCCACTTTTCGGGGCGTATATCGATAACAGGTTCGACACGACACTCAACACCCGCTCGGTGGACGATAGCAAAGTTACTGACCACCATGCACTCATTATCACGGAAGAACCCGCCCACGAATTATCCAAAGACGAGCAGATAATTTATGACATGGTTGCCGGGCGTATGCTTGAAGCCTTCGGCGAACGTTGCATCAAAGAGAACACCGCCGTAAAACTCGATGCGGACGGTGTACACTTCTCCTGCAAAGGGAGCGTTACGCTCGTCCCCGGCTGGAAAGCCGTATTTAATACTAAGGACGAGCCAAACGAGGAGGACGATTCGACCGTCTTGCCTGCTCTGGTCGAAGGTGATAACCTTTCGGTTCGTGATTGCGAGATACAAGAGAGACAGACCAAGCCCCGTCCGCTTCATACCGAAAGTTCACTGCTTGCAGCGATGGAGAGTTGCGCTAAAGAGGTGGAGGACGAGCAGCAGAGCGAGGCGATGAAGGAGTGCGGCATCGGAACGCCTGCCACCCGTGCCGCGATTATTGAGACACTTTTCTCCCGCGAGTATATCGTAAGGGAAAAGAAATCTCTTGTCCCGACCAACAAAGGGTTGGTGGTCTATCTGGCGGTAAAAGATAAGAAGATCGCCGATGTTGCCATGACCGGGCAGTGGGAACAAGCCCTCAATAAGATTGCTTCGGGTGAGATGAATGCCTCCACGTTTCACAAGGGCATTGAGGTTTATGCTTCACAGATCACCGCCGAATTGCTGGGTATGACCTTTGAGCGGCAGGATAACCGCACCTTATGCCCTTGCCCGAAGTGCAAGAGCGGAAATGTGGTTATCTACCAAAAAGTTGCCAAGTGTCAAAACGAAACCTGCGGACTGACCGTATGGCGTTCCATTGCCAAAAAGGAACTCACGGACGGACAACTGACAGACCTTCTAACAAGCGGTCAAACCTCCTTAATTAAAGGTTTCGTCAGCAGTAAGACCGGAAGCACGTTCGAGGCAGCCATCAAATTCGACGCGGACTATAAAACAGTTTTTGAGTTTCCGCAAAAGAAAGTCGGCAGCAAAAAACGACGTTCTAAATAAAATCTTCATTATCTTTGACCACTGAAAGTCTTTGTTCTACGATTCGGAATAGTCGTTTAACATTGATCTTTTAGTGGTGGCATCCGGGGCAAGGCTTCGGATGCCTTTTTTTCGTCCAATTCCAAAGGCTCAAATCTGAAATAATCGGCAGCCTTATCTCCCCTGTAAATCGGGTATTTTTAACCTTCCGCAGTGAACGGTTCTTGCTCATCGTTTGAGTAAAACGGCAGCCCTTCTATCCTCCTTATCAATTACGAGAAACCCACTTCCCATTTTAAGAACCTCCAACCATAAGGCGTAAGCACTAAAAATCCTGCACTAAACATTTTCCACCTTAACACATACGGCAACTGCCCGATGGGTTATTTTCTATCAGGGTGCAAAGGTGATTACGGGATCTTAACGGTCAGTAAAGTACGAGCCTTGCAGGTTCCCGGAAAAATCTCCACGCTTGCAGGTTGTATTTTGTCCGTGAATACTTGACAGCCCTAATCCCTACACCGGAATTGCACCTGAATAAAAAATCAACCCGGCAGATGCCGATTAAACATTAAGGTCATGGAAAATATATCAGAAGCACGGATTTATGTAGGAACTTACGCAAAATACAATGGAGGTTCTATTTTGGGTAAGTGGTTAGACCTTTCGGATTATTCCGATAAAGAGGAATTTTACGAGGCTTGCCGCGAGCTTCACAAGGACGAGCAAGACCCGGAGTTTATGTTTCAGGATTGGGAATATATACCTTCCGATCTTATCGGAGAGAGTTGGCTTGCCGAAAATATCTTTGAAATTATCGAAGCCATCGACGAACTGGACGATGATAAAAAAGCGGCTTTCGAGGTCTGGCTAAATCACGGAAGCCACGATATTACGACCAAAGATATAACCGACCTGATTCGCTCTTTCGAGGATGACTTTCAGGGTGCGTATAACGATGAAGAAGATTATGCTTATGAAATCGTCGATGAGTGCTACGACTTACCTGAATTTGCGAAAACATACTTTGATTATGCAAAGTTCGCCCGCGATTTATTTATGGGTGACTACTGGTTCGAAGACGGCTATGTGTTCCGGTGCTCATAACCAAACCGGAAATAATTTTAAGGCGGAGCAATCCGCTTTTTTTATGTCTGTTAATTGAATATCTATTAAAAAGCATATTCAAATTCAGGATAAAGGTCTTTAAAAACTTCGTCGAAGTCATATTTTTGTTCTGGCATATCTGAATAAAACTGCTCGACCTTCTTTTGAAAAGTTGCTTTTGTATCAAGTTTAATAAGTTTGTCCCAAAGTCCAAATCTCTTAAACGCTAATTCAATATATTCCCAATACTCGCTATAATACTGAATTGCATTATTGGCAAAAGAGACCCATTTATTCCCTGTAAAGTTAAATGTTATAAGTTTGTCTTGTCGTGCAGATTCTATGATAAAAAGTAACTTTGAAAAACGATATGCGACTGGAACAAGATCTCTATTTGTTAGACTATTATATATTTTTAAAATATGAAAATCTGTATCAGTTATTCTTTGTTGTTCCATAAGCTCCGTAAGAGTTTGACTATCATTTTCGGTCAGCTTGTAACCTGCTTGGAACAAAGCTAATATTGGCAATGTTTTGTAAATGGCATCATTCTGAAATATAGCTTGTAATGGGGTTCTACCAATATTGTCTATTGTGTTTATATCAAGTTCAATTTCTTTTGTTGTTAGAATAAACTCAAGGAAAGAAGCATCGTACTTTTTTGCTTCATCTATCCATTTGATTAAAGGCGGTTTCCCATTAGTTATTTTTCCTTTTAAACTTAATTTTCTGTTTAGAATTTTTATTTCAAAATCATTCATTTCACGAATGTCATTTGAAATAGCTTCAAAAATTAACACTCCTCTTTCTCGGAAATCAGCAATTTTAGCAATTAAATCATTCGCTTTTTTTTCAGCATTTTCGAGCCTTCTTTGTTCAACTTTCTTTCTCTCGCTTTTCTTGATTTCTTCGGCTTTTTGTTTTTGAAGTGTTTCCGCTTTTGTTTTGTTATTGCCAAAGTCATAAAAGAATGCTTGAAAAACTTCACTGTCAAATTTTAGCTCGTTTAATGAAATGGATTTTTTAAGCCACTTCGTTAAAAGTCTATTACCGTCTGTCAAAAACGGGAACTTGTATTCGCATTCAAGTTTAAATGATTCAGAGTCTTCGTCAAGTTTGAAGAAATTCTCATATCTGGTCAAATACTTTATATCTCGTTCTAATGTTCCCTGATTGTGTATGTCGAAATTATCAAGTATCCAAATCAAATACATCCCATGACTTTTGTAAAACTCGTAACGACTAAGTATATAGCCAAGTGACAAGTCTGATAATTGGATTTCAAATACAATCTCTTTGTCGTGAAATTTACAATAAACGTCTGGTTTCCTTTTGCCGTTTTCTTTGACAATAAACTTGTTGTCAATAGAAATAGTATCTATATCAATGTTCGGCACACTTCTTAGAAGTTCCCCAATTTTATTTTTCAGTTCTTTGTGTCTGTCACTTTCTTTAGATTTTAAAATTTCGGTATATCTTTCGTGTTCTTGCGGCGTAAGTTTTCCGTCAGCTAAAGTGCAATAATCGTGTCCCGGTTTATGTTTGAAGTGTAATCTATCATATTTGCTTCCTGACACCATTAAATCCTGCTCACATTCACAACAAGAAAGCATTAGATTTTTTTCGTGATATTTTTTTCTGATCTGAAACGCATCTTTAGTTATATCAAATATCTCATCCGCATCAAGAATCTCTCCTGATGTTTTATCAAATGCTATTTTTATTGAACGATCATAGCGTCCCATATCTTGCTGTTATTAAGTTTGTTGTTTGCAAAAATACCAAATAATTGGGAATCAATTGGTATTTTCAACTTTTAAAAACTATAACCTCCGCACTATCTTGACGGTACAAGGAGGTATTATGATTCGATTAGAAAACTACTTGAAAGGTTCTGCTTCCGCTTTACCCTTATATTCACCCTCGGCAAAATGGTCACGGATAAACTTCTCTACGTTTTTCTCCGTGTAGAAGATCTTGTGGTGAATAGTTATGTAGGTCAGTTCGCCAGCCGAGCGGTAGCGTTGCAGCGTCCGTTTGCTTACGTTGAGCATTTGGCACAAGTCCTGATTATCCAAAAGCCGTTCGCCATTGAGTACATTATGCCGCCCGCTCATAATCTCCATAAACTTATCCAGTCGGTCGAACCGTCTCATAATCTCTTTGGCAAGAGTTGCCAGATGTTCATTTTCTATATACATATCAATTTACAGTTTCTTTATTTTCTGCTGCAAAGTTGATGGGTTTGAAAAGATAAAACTTACAAGATTCAACCAAGTTGGTTGATTTATTTTTCCGTGAAGAACATGGCAAAACTGAGCTGAAAGATGGGGAATTACGAATGAAATCACTTCTAAATTGCCGACATAAAAAACAACCAAGTTGGTAAGAACTTGGTTGTTTTTAGAAGTTTTCTAATATAGTTGTCTATTTCAGATTATAGACTCTTTTTGAATTTATATTCTGTAACGACAATCCCGTCATCCATGACCATATTCATTAGTAGCTCCCATTCTGAGCCAAATGTTTCACCGATAAACGGCACACCTCGACCCAGCATCACTGGAACGGTGTAAACGGTCAAGTTATCCATCAATCCCATTTTAATAAGCGAAGTCAATAACTTGCCACCACCGACAACCTGGATGTCGGTATCAACTTTCATATCCCGAACCGCACGCAGTGGGTTATCCGTCAGAAACTCCACACCGCAATCCGGCGTAACATTGGTGTCGTGGTTAGACACCACAAAGGAGCGTTTACCTATGTGCGGCCATCCGCCCCAATGTTCAAAAATATAGGTGTAAGTGTTCGATCCCATCAGGAGCGTATTGGCAGAATCACACGCTTTACCAAGCAGTGCTTTTACTGATTGTGGCAACCAATTTAGTTCGTGGTCGGATGTGGCAATGAATCCGTCAAGAGATACGGCGATATGGGCTTTAATTTGCTTCATATTTTTAGGTATTAACAGTTTAACTTTGTAAACCGTTCGCCAACCCTCAAAAAAGAAGCGTGGAACTCACGCCACTTCAACGTAGAGGTACTGGCATACCTAAAGATAGAAGCACGCAAGCCCACGCTATGACAAAGCATAGCATAAGCATTGCGCAAAAGCCTCTATCTTTTTTGAAAAGTGCCAGTTTTCTACGTTAAGACGTCTGCGAACGAATATGTTATATATAAGACGACACCACAGTCAAACTGTTTAATCGCCATTATTCTCTTATTTAACTGCAAATATAATCAAACTCTCTCAAACTCTTGTTATAAGAGTAAAGAAGTTGCTTTATTTGCTTATAAATTAAGGGTATAAAAAACAACCAAGTAATAAACTTGATTGTTTTTATAAGTGGTAATTATTACAATTTGTCGTCATCCTCCATTTTGCGAAGCAACTTTTCGATAAGACTATTAAGAAATGAAGTTCTATCTTTTTTACGCTCTCGTATCGTTAAATACGTGCGATAGTAATCACCTAAGTCTATGCGAAATGAAGCCTCTAAATAAGTCATAATCTCCTTTATATCAGCATTACCATTATTTAGGATTCCAGCAGCGTATATAGCATAACCCAATTCTATGGCTGCGATTTTAGTCCCCGTCCACCGAAATGGATTGTCTGGCAATGAAGCTCTGCTACTTTCTATCACCTCTTGCCGCTCCAACTCTTGTAATCGTTGTTGTAAATAGATTTGTAGCATATCGTAAGCCAGCATTTTGGCTACTCTATGGTCGCAACAAGTCGAAAACATAGGGTCTTTATCAAACATACCACAACTGTGGCATAGTTTATAGTTTTCATGTCCACGCAAAAAATAGTGTTTATCTAAGTGCGTAGATTTGGAACGGTAATATTGGTAAAAATCAAGATGTTTGGTGCAGAAGTCTGTTATTCCCATTAAGCGTTGTTGGTAGTATTCCTTAATAACCTCTTTACTTCCACTCGGCTTCCTGAGTTCCAATGTGTATATATCGCTGAAATATATTAGCTTGCTCATAATACAAGGTTTTGTTTCTTTGAAAAAGCTAATTTCTTCATTGTCGTCTTTAAATTTATATTGATGGGTAAATACTCGCAATTCTTCAAACAAAGGTCTGATGAAATTAACCATATACAGAGCTTTATCAGAAGATAAATCACCATCTACGCAGTGTATTTCTATCTCTGCATTAATTTTGGATATTATTTCATCTGAGAATATTTTCATTTATTAATTTAGGTTTCCTTAGTTCACTGTAGACAACTTTATTATTTCACTCCAAATCTTGCTATCATCGTGAAGCTGTTTCAGTATATAATCTTTTATGTCGAACCCATCCTTGCCGCCTTTGTATAGACGTAACGGTTTGTCGGTCGAAGTTTTTGACCACGAAATGGTTATCAGTTGAATTTCATTAGAACGAGAATGTTCTGTTAATTGAGGATTGGTGATGAAATATTTAGGCTGCTCTGCGGCAGATTCTTCCGAAAAATCTTCAGACTCCATATTGACTACCGCTTGCTGTTTGCGTCTATCAGCAGATAGTTTGGAAAGTTTCTCTTTGTACCTATCAACCACAAACCCGATTCCAACCTCTGTTGAATTGGAGTATTTCTTAATGCAAGCCTTGTAGTAATCTTCCTGCGAAATTGGGACAAATGGAGAAATGTTTTTCTTGGTTATTACCGCATACTCAACATTATCTTCCAACCAATAGACATCATAACCATGAAATGTTGCCACTTTCTCAGGGGAAACGACTACTTGTGCAGGCTTGTCGTTAGAAAATCCGATACCGTTGATACGGATAATCAATTTGGCAAACATCTCCTCAGCATTACCTCGCTTGCCTTTATAAAAAATACACGGATCAACTAAAACGGTTATCTCTCCATATAAACCAGCCTTCGGATCTTTCTTATAGTCGGAAAATTTGTCTGTATCGTAACAGTGTCCGATTGTTTTGGATATATGTATATCCACGCCTTGCGGAGTTCCTACATAAGATATAGAACGTAATATTTCTGTTATCCGATTGATATTTTGGAGCATCTTATCATAGTCCGAAGCAGGCAATAGTGGAGAACGCCCATAACTGATAGATGGCTCTTTATCTTCAACAATCCGACCTTTGGTGTAAGGCATAAATTGCGTCCAGATAACCTTTTCGGGATTTCCGTAATTAACAACCTTATCCGAAAACGGAGGATGTTCTTGTGCGGATACATTACCAATCTGTAATACCGCTAAAATCAAGAAAGATATTATTTTATTCATATCATTGCATATTTTCAATTCGTTCCAAAACAAAATTATTAATCTACCTTAACTCAATCGGGAAAGCACTTCCATATAATCCATCTATTTTACTCATCCCAGAAAGTTGTTCTTTTATTTGAGAGTATTGAATACTCTTGTGTCCTCTAATATGTTCTTGCAACAAAGCATTTGGCGTAGAGTCTTTGGCATTTATCAACTTATAACACGCGGCAATTTGTTCGTCCATTGTGGTCATTACTTTGTGGCAGTAGGCTTTAAGTGCACCATAATAACTCTCCGCAAAAGGTGTGATTTGAGCGATGTATTCTTTGCGTGCCGCATCGTATTTGGATTTATATTCAGCGGCTTTTGCCATAGACTGTGCATCTGAATACCCCATTAGATTAGCGTACTCCATAAGCCATTTGCCCATTTGTTGTTTTTCTGCTACAATCGCAGCTTGTTTTTTAAGGGCTTCGAGGGCTTTATCCACAGTAGTTTTAAGCTCGCTACATCGTTGAACCCCCAATCTTGCATTTCCAAGGTATTGAATGTAAGCTGCGGAGGTCTTTTGTGTACGAGGTTTTGCTTTTGCATACATCTGCATTGCCATCGCTTCCAGCTCTTTGTCACTCATACCCTCCATCTGAGCCGCCATTTTTTCCAACTCGGCAGCACTCATTCCAGTAATATTTTTGGTTATTTGACTTGCAGTTTTAGCTGTTGGGTTGTTGGCAAGTGCCTTTCCCTCTTTTGTTGTTAATCCACCTTGTGCAGACGCAGCATCACGGATAGCATCTTTGTTTTGTTCGCTCTCTTTTTCGAGTTTCGCTATCTCTTTATTGCACTGGTCGTACAACTCTGATACTATTTGAGAAAATCTATTGACAACCACCGTATCTCCTGCTAAATAGGCCGATGTCTGGGGTAGTGTAGGAATCTGACCATATAGAAATCCTGCACTTTGCGCTGAAACGGTTGCCGAAACCAGCGACATAAGAAATAAGTTAATAATCTTTTTCATAGTTTACTCGTTTAATGATTTGTAACCGTCTCTTGCAGATATATACTGCTGCATAATTACTGCATAGGTAGTGTAGACTCCCGATATGCTGGCTAATGAAATTGCCCCCAGTGCAGAATATTTATAAGTTGGTTCTATTGATTTAGCAAAAGGAATCCACTTTTCATAGATAAAAGCCCTTAGTTTAGCGTGATACTTAGCTATTTCGCCAGTTTGTGGGCTGACATATCGGCTTAATACATTATATATTTTAGCTATTTGCGCTTGCGCTTCTTGCGGAGTTGCAGGCATCGTAAATCCTGATATTCCTGATTCCTCGTGTGCTTTAACGTATAATTCAGCCAACTCTTCTCGCAACCGATCATACTCCTCTGTGAGTTTGTCTGCTCTCTTTTTTAATGCCTCCGAAAACTCTTCGTCCACTTGTATATTTGGATCAATCTTATCCATCTCTTTCGAAATTTCTTTACCATACCCCTCAACCTTGTACCTCCAAGCCTCTAATTGCTCAGTCGTAAAATCCATCTTCATCAATGGATAATCCAATATGATTTTCACAAGACCCTCAATTTTGCCAAAACTCGGTTGAGCATTTGCATTGAAAACGCAAACAGCCATAATTAAAAGTAAAATTATCTTCTTCATCTCATTACTGTTTAGTAAATTCTACTCTGCGATTCAGTGCCTTGTTGGACGGAGTATCATTAGGCGCAATCGGTTTGGAAGCCCCAGCACCGTCAGTTGTCAGCATATCTGCCGATACCCCCATTTTCACCAGCTCCGCTTTAACGGATGCAGCACGGCGTTTCGATAGTTCAAGGTTTGTAGCATCACTACCCGTATTATCTGTGTGTCCCACAATCTGTACCTTTACATTTGCCTCTTTGATAACTTTGGCAATATCATTCAGAGTACCATAAGATTCAGGTTTTACTTTGTCGGAATTGACATCGAAATAGATTCCATAAGAGATTAACTTGCCCTCTTCCAATAGCTTATTGCGTGTATCGGGTGCGGCAGTTGTGATACGAATGTTGCTTACATAAGGATTTGAGTCGTTGCAATCCGAATTATCGAACGTCAATCGGTCGGGTTTGAAATTGGCAGGGATAAGGGTTGGCAAGTCCAGCACTTTTTGTCCGGAATGATACACACGAAGTCTTCTTTTCTGAACCCAAACAATGACATGTTCTACCTGATTAACCATCAAAGGCGATATAACGGAATTACCCTCGACCCAGTCGCCATTATAGGCTTTGCCCATCCATTTATTATTGCCATTGTCGGTGGTTTCCATGTAGAGTCCGAATCCCATAGGCAGAGGATTACTTTGTACATAGCCCAAATCCTTATTTTCGGCTTTGAACAGTGTCATCCACAGAGCAGGAGGATTTTGGTCGGTTGGGGGTAACACAACATCAAATTCGATAATATAGTTATCGGTAAGTTCGAGATTTTTCATCAGTTGGTATTGATTACCAACCGTCGTCAGATGTAACCACTTACCTTCAGCAATATTGAGCGTTTTCACCTCGCCACTTCCGTTTGTAGTCCAAAGTGCAGGAAAATCGCCTACGGCATCCTGTGAAAAATCTTCATAGAGTAAAACCTTATCGCCGGGTACAAAATCGTACTGTGAAAAAGATTGTAGCGACACTTGTTCCTGTTGCGGTTGCTGCACCGGCTTAGGCTCTTTAGATTTTGCATTTTCTGATTTGGCTGGTTTTTCCTTTTCTTTGCCACTGTTTCGTGCTGCTTCCTCCGCTTTGTCCATTGCCTTCTCAACACCTTCTTCGGCTTTTCGCTCGACACGCTGTTCAACTTGTTCGCCTGCTCGTTTAACAACTCGTTTGCCAAATCGTTCCAATGCGCTCTGAGCATACAGATTTCCTATTCCGACTGAGAATAGAAGAATCAAAATAGATACTTTTTTCATATTGCGTTCATTTTTAAGTTAATGCAAAAAATAATCGGCAGCTTTGCTTTTGTTTGCAAAGCTACCGATTAGGAATGACGCAAAATTGTAAAAAACGGCACGGGTTACATCTTGCCGGACATAATCATCACATTATCAATGTTTCTCTTGAAGAAATAAGACGGGGATTCACCAACGATTTTTTTGAAGTCATGTATGAGATGTGCTTGGTCGAAGTAACTTCCTTCAAAGACCATATCCTGAAAGTCGGTAGCACTGTTTTTCATAATCATAGACCAAAGGTAATTCACTCTTACAATACGTGCCAGCGTTTTGGCATTTATCCCGACACGTTCTATAAAATGTTGGCGAAAATAGCGTGGTGATTGGTCGAATTGTTCAACCTGCTGAGCTATTGGTACGCATCCTCGCCCTTCCATAATCAGATTGTAAAGTCTATCTATTTCATCAGGCACATAGTCTGACAATCCTTTTTCGTAAAAAAATTGTTCAATGATAGTGATTCGGTCTGTTGCTGATTTCTTATCAATAAACTTTTGCTCTATTGTTTTGAGTCCGTCATTTTCAGATCGACGATAAAAGTCATTCTTAAAAGAAGAAAGATTGAGAGATAAAAGTTTCGATAAGACCGATGCCTTACAAGTAATGATAAATGAGTCCAAATCTTCGTATATACCTATATTCACGGCACGAAAAAGCGGCACTACCATAAAATGTCGAGGTAGATGTATCAGTGGCTCTTCGTGAATGGCAGCACGTCCGGATGAATTGAATACCAATGAAGCACACCCACTCGGAATATGGCGGTCAATAACCGAAATATTCTTACCTTCTGCCTGCACATGTTCATATTGAATGACAAGTGACTGACAGAAGTCTGATGATTTGTAGTAGTCAAGTTTCATATACACCTCCTAAATTACAAAGATAATGAAATTATTTGGCTAATAGCTGTTTATATGATAATAACGACATCCTAAGCAGCTTTTGCATACTATACCCCTATCGGATTAACTTTCATCGTGGTGAGGTTTAGGTAAAGTCCATGATGTTCAATCATCCCTTCGCGAAACATCTTCCAGAGGATGTTGCAGCCCAACTTTCTGAGGTGTTTTATCAGTATGGACAGAGATGGGTGCATTTGCAGAATCTAAAAATGGAACTTTTCCATAATAATTCAAATATTATTTGTACATTTGTAATAGGTTATCCGAGAGTTGAAAACGAGCACATTCTAATCGTGCCGAGTTAGTTTCTAAATCGTTACCAATTTTGTTTTCCACCTCCCCAACTCATTGATATAAAGCAGATTTTGCGTTAGTGCAACAACTGTGAAACAGGAAAAGACAAACAAGTCCCTGACATTTTCCAACCGTTCGGAAACCATCTTCTTTTTAAGGATGATTTTAATTTCGTCCTCCGTCAAATACCCTCTATCCACTTTCTCCAAACGGATTTTATAATTGGCGAACGGGTCACCTATCAGGATGCCGTTATTACGGGCTATCAGGATAATGCGTTTAAAGAACTGCATAAACTTGGCAGTCGTATTATAACCACATTTACAGGTAGTACGCAAATACAACTCGAAGTCTGTAATAAACATCGGAGTGATTTCATTGATGGCAATATCCGATATATTGTACTTGCTTTGGATAAACTCGGCAAGGTGGCGGCGGGTCACTTCGTATTTACGATAGGTGGCAATCGTCTTAGATATGCCGACCAACTGTTTCACATCGTCATTGTGCTTTTTAAAAAGGTCTAAAATCGTTTCGTGTTTTTCACTGTGTCCCAAAAATTCATTCTTCACCTTTTCGGCTGTCACATAGTTATCACGCCGTTGTTGTTCGTGGTAGATATTATTCAGGGATGCTTTTATATCCTCCAATAAGGCATTTATTCTGCCTGCATCCTTACCTTTAGCTTTACCCGCTGCTATATTCCAGTTTTCGGGCAAAATGCTTTGTTTCGTACTGAACTGGCACAACTTACCGTCAATGGTAATTCTTGCCATAATCATAACCTCACCGTTCTTCTTTTCAGAACCTTTCTTTAAATAGAAAAGGACTTTGAATGTACTCTTCATAACCTCACATTTTTTAAGTTACAAAATTAATGATAACAATTTAAATGTGAGATATTTAGACGGTGGACAAATTCGGACTTCCTGCGGTCATTTTCGGACAAATCGTTACCGTTTTTGTCCGGTAGGAAAAGGGTAACGATTTAGTAACGAAACTCTGTCTTTTCAAGTCCTTTTGCTGTCTTGGAAACAAGACTTATAGGCAATAAAAAAACCTACAAATCGCTGATTTGTAGGTTTTTGTCCTCTTACTGTCCTGTTTTGTCCAGTAGGTTCTGCGGAGAGACAGGCTCTCGAACTTATACTTTCACAGAATATCATAAAACTGCAAACGACTGATAATCAAGTGTAAATTACAATATAGAGTAAAAGTAAATGTTTCTAAATGTCTTTTGCTATCTCAATAATTGGGTGTATATTTGGGTGTAGAATTTCAAACGCACCCAATTATGAATATCAAGCGCAACATCATTTTTGCATTGGAGAGCCGGAAAAAGAACGGTGTGCCAATCGTAGAGAACGTACCCATCCGTATGCGTGTCATCTTTGCCAGCCAACGCATCGAGTTTACAACGGGCTACCGGATTGACGTAGCCAAATGGGATGCAGATAAGCAGCGGGTAAAGAACGGATGTACCAACAAGCTAAAGCAAAGTGCAGCCGAAATCAATACGGACTTGCTGAAATACTATGCCGAAATCCAGAATATTTTCAAGGAATTTGAGGTGCAGGAGGTCATGCCAACGACCCAACAGTTGAAGGAAGCTTTCAACATGAGAATGAAAGACACCAGCGAAGAACAGCCGGAAGAAGCCCCTGTCAGCTTTTGGGAGGTGTTCGATGAGTTTGTAAAAGAGTGCGGTAACCAGAATAACTGGACGGCATCCACCTATGAAAAATTTGCAGCAGTGAGGAACCACCTCAAAGAGTTCAAGGAGGATGCAACGTTCAACTATTTCAACGAGTTTGGATTGAACGAATACGTCAACTTCCTGCGTGACACCAAGGATATGAGAAACAGCACCATCGGCAAGCAAATGGGATTCCTCAAATGGTTCCTGCGCTGGAGCTTCAAGAAAGGACATCATCAGAACATTGCATACGATACGTTCAAACCGAAACTGAAAACCACCTCGAAAAAAGTAATCTTCCTGACTTGGGATGAACTGAACAAGCTGAAAGACTACCAGATACCCAAGGATAAGCAATACCTGGAACGTGTGCGTGATGTTTTCCTGTTCTGCTGCTTTACGAGTTTGCGGTATTCGGATGTTCGCAATCTGAAAAGAAGCGATGTGAAGTCCGACCACATCGAAATAACCACAGTCAAGACTGCCGACAGCCTGACGATTGAACTGAACAAATACAGCAAAGCCATACTGGACAAATACAAGGACATCCATTTCGAGAATTACATGGCTCTGCCCGTCATCAGCAACCAGAAGATGAACGATTACCTGAAAGAGCTGGGCGAACTGGCAGAAATCAACGAGCCTGTACGGGAAACCTACTACAAGGGAAATGAACGTATTGATGAAGTCACACCCAAATACGCTTTGCTCAGTACCCATGCAGGAAGAAGGACATTCATCTGCAATGCGCTGGCTCTCGGAATCCCGGCACAGGTGGTCATGAAATGGACGGGACACAGCGACTACAAAGCTATGAAACCCTACATTGACATAGCGGATGATATTAAGGCAAATGCCATGAACAAGTTTAATCAACTATAAAAGTATCAAACAGTTTCATAGATAGTTACCAATGACTATATTTGTAGAAATTATCATCACAATATGAGCAACAAGGAATCCAACATAGAGAAAACGAATTTTGATGCATTCATACAAGCGGTCGGTTCGGAAATAGAACAGGCACAAGTAAGGCTGATTGTTGCAGCCAATGCACAAATGCTGTTCCATTACTGGAAGATAGGCAATTACATCCTTTATCACCAGCAGCTGCACGGATGGGGAAGCAAAATCATCAAGCAGTTGGCAAAGGCTATCCGACTGCATTACCCTGAAAAGAAAGGCTATTCGGAACGTAACCTTACCTATATGTGCCAGTTTGCAAAAGCATATCCTTTAAGAGCGTTGCAAAGTTTCATAGAAACAGATGCAAGCCTGTCTGTCCCAACCATACAGAGTGTGACCAATGAAGTATTAAAACTGAATGACAAGCAATTTACGCAGGAACTTACTGCGCAAATACAATCGATTGATTGTCAATCATTAGCAATTACGCAGGAAGTTCCTGCGCAATTTGAAGATGTGGGAAAAACCGTGTCTGCCATTTACAGGATGGGAATCAGGGAAATAGAAGAAGTTTTCTTGACCTCTCCTATAGCCAAAATAAACTGGACAAGCCAAATGACTATACTTGACAGTTCGCTACCTTTAGGTCTAAGCTACTGGTACATGAAGCAGTCTGTGGAAATGGGATGGAGCAGCAATGTATTGAAAATGCAAATTGACAGTGATTTGTATAGCCGACAAATCAGCAACAACAAGGTAAACAATTTCACGACCACACTTCCGGCTCCACAAAGCGACCTTGCCAATTACCTACTCAAAGACCCGTACATCTTTGATTTGGCAGGAGCCAAAGAAAAAGCAGACGAAAGGGATATTGAAGAACAGCTGGTGAAACACGTTACCCGCTACCTGTTGGAAATGGGCAACGGTTTTGCCTTCGTTGCCCGGCAGAAGCACTTCCAAGTCGGAAACAGCGATTTCTTTGCCGACCTGATTCTATATTCCATTCCGTTGCACGCATATATCGTGGTAGAATTAAAGGCTACCCCATTCAAACCGGAGTATGCAGGACAACTGAACTTCTACATCAATGTGGTGGATGATAAACTGAGGGGAGAGAATGACAACAAGACTATCGGGTTGTTGCTATGCAAGGGAAAAGACGAAGTTGTGGCACAATACGCATTGACAGGCTATGACCAGCCCATCGGCATCAGCGATTACCAATTGAGCAAAGCGATTCCCGAGAAACTGAAATCAGCGTTGCCCAGCGTGGAAGAAGTGGAAGAAGAACTGGCCTCTTTCCTTGACAAAGACAATAACACTCAAAAATAGTTGCGTCCATGAAAGATGTAATTACAACGCTGATTCCCCGATACGGAGAATTGAACAGAATATATAAAGACTGGTTTGATAATAAAGGTTTCTCTTTTGAAAAGCAGAAATTCATTACCAAGTTCTATCTGGACTACAATGATGTAACGGTTCTTGAAACAGCCATTCTTGAACTGGTGTTTCATCTTCCACAGGAGCAATACACACTGATTCTGAATAGCCTGAAAAAGGAAGTATGCGAAAACATAAGTTATTACAAGAAAGGATGTATGCCGGATGAACAGACCGTTTACAATATCTGCTTCCGAGTTTCAGAAATCTATAAAGAAGCCATAGAAGAACAGCAATACAAGACGACCAAGCTCCATGCTCCGCTAAACGAAGCATACCACCGATACGATTCCATAGGTTATCGGGAACACACTGCAGAGGATGAAAAGCGTGCGGAAATGGAATATGAACGGTGCAAAGATGAATACGAGGAGAAAAAAAACAAGCTGACCGAACTCTACGATCTGCAAAAACAGACCAGAGAGAAAGCCCTGCAATATGCAAAAAGCCGTTTCAATGAAATCTATCGGCTGGGCTGCCACCTCAAAGAGACATTGGCGAAATATGTATTTGATGAAACAAACGAGCCGGAAGAGCCAGCCGAACAAGAACCAAATGCCCCCAACATACAGGAAGAAGTGCTGGGAACGAAACAGACTGAGTATTTCAATATGGAACTGCTTTCGCTCATTCATGTAACCTGCGTGGGAGAACAGTTCGAGAATATTTCCGAACATGATTTCTATACCTGCATGAACCTGCTACCAAGCGACACCAAACCCCAAATCAGACCGAGAGAAAAAATACGTACCTGCTATCTGATATTCCTGATGAGCGAAAAACTGCCCAAACAGGACAGGGAGAATTGGAAGAGGAATATCCTGAAAATATTGGATATTGAGGAAAGCTACTACAAGTCAAAGTACAAAGAGCCTGTTTCCGATTTCCCCAGTGACAGCAACCGGAAATTTGCCAAAGAAATGGATGGTATATTCCGATAATCTGTGATATGCCCTGACATTTTACGAAACAACCACTTTTACCACTCAAATTAAATTTTTGAGTGGTATTTTTATTATCTGATATTCAGATAAATAACAAGATATTCCATTTATATCAACCACATCCTTACCACTTACAACCCTACCTAATTTTGCATCGTTCGAGAACAGAGATAACAGCCAGTGCGCAGGGCTGATTGTTAAACGACTAAATAGATTGAACGATGAAAAATCTTCAAGAATTATTATCAAAACCCGTCTGGCAGATGACAGGTGAAGAGTTCATATTCCTAAGTAAGCACGCTTCCCGTCAAACGGAAACGCAGCCACAGCCCATTACAGACACAGAAAGAAAATATGTGTACGGAATACTGGGCATAGCCAAACTGTTCGGGTGCAGCCTACCCACCGCCAACCGTATCAAGAAAAGCGGAAAGATTGACAAGGCAATCACTCAGATAGGACGTAAGATTATCGTGGATGTTGAGCTTGCCCTTGAACTGGCTGGAAAGAAAACAGGAGGACGGAAATAACGGGAGGCATGGCTATGGACTATATGAAAGAGACTAAGGAAATATCGGCTGAAGAAGCCATAATCCTTTGGCAAGCCTCACGTTTGAGCCTGTCGAAAAGTTATGAGAAAGCACCTGAAATCCTTAAAGTACATGATTCTGTCATTGGGACATTGGGTAATTTCAGCGCATCCATCGGCAAAGCCAAAAGTAAAAAAACGTTCAATGTATCGGCTATCGTAGCCGCTGCATTGAAGAACGGCACAGTGCTGCGGTATGTGGCTGAACTGCCTGAAGATAAGCGGAAAGTGCTTTATGTTGATACAGAGCAAAGCCCTTACCATTGTCTGAAAGTCATGACGCGCATTTTGCGAATGGCTGGTTTGCCAGATGATAGGGACAATGAGAATCTTGAATTTCTTGCCTTAAGAAAATACACGCCTGAGCAGCGTATCAGGATTGTGGAACAGGCTATTTACAATACACCCGAAATCGGTCTTGTAATTATAGACGGCATACGGGATATGGTGTATGACATCAACAGCCCCAGTGAATCAACACGCATCATATCCAAGCTGATGCAGTGGACGGACGACAGGCAGATACATATCCATACGATACTGCATCAGAACAAAGGGGATGAGAACGCAAGAGGGCACATTGGTACGGAGTTGAACAACAAGGCGGAAACCGTATTGCAGGTAGAAAAGGACAAGGGCAACGGTGACATCAGCCATGTTTCAGCCATTCACATCCGGGCAATGGACTTTGAGCCTTTCGCATTCCGTATCAACGACAAAGCCCTTCCCGAACTCATTGAGGGATACAAACCTGAAACAAAGAAGCCGGGAAGACCCGAAGAAGAGAAGTTCGACCCTTACAGGCATATCACCGAGCAGCAGCACCGTATCGCATTGGAAGCCGTTTTCGGGCTGAAAGAGGAATACGGCTACAAGGAACTGGAAGATGCCTTAATCAAGACCTATATGTCAGTGGGTGTAAAGCTGAACCATAAAAAGGCGGTATCGCTCATCACCATGCTCCGCAACAAACGGATGATAGTGCAGGAGACAGGCAGAAAATACACATTCATGCCTGACTTCCACTATTAGCCCATTTCCCTGCAATCACTTCACTTTATTCTCGGGGTGTATATATTAGGAATATAGTGAAGTGCTTGGGGAATGGGACTAAATCACTTCACTTTATTACCGTATCCTATATATACGAGAATTTAGTGAAGTGATTATAGACCGTACTTCCTAAAAAGGTACGGGCAAAAAGAAAAATAAACCAATTCACCAACTACTAAAACAATCATTTTATGGATATACAGACAGCCAAGCAAATCAGAATAGCGGATTATCTGCATAGTTTAGGATATTCTCCCGTCAAGCAACAAGGTGTCAATCTGTGGTATAAATCACCGTTAAGGGAAGAAGCCGAAGCCTCGTTCAAGGTAAATACCGAACGTGAACAATGGTATGACTTCGGTTTGGGTAAAGGTGGTGGTATCATAGAACTGGCTGCACACCTGTACGCTACCGACCATGTACCTTACATCTTGAAACGGATAGCAGAGCAGACACCGCACGTGCGCCCGGTATCTTTCTCTTTTGGAAAGCAAAACTCTTCCGAGCCGAGCTTCCAACAGTTGGAGATTGTTCCGCTGTCATCTACTGCCCTGCTTGCCTACTTACAAGGTAGAGGAATTAACATAAAACTGGCGAAAAGAGAATGTAGTGAAGCACGTTTCACTCACAACGGCAAGCGGTACTTTGCCATCGCCTTTCCCAATGGTTCGTGTGGATATGAAATCCGCAACCGCTATTTCAAGGGCTGCATCGCCCCAAAGGAAATCTCCCACATCAGGCAGTCGGGAAAAGCGAGGAATACCTGTTATGTGTTCGAGGGATTTATGGACTACCTCTCCTTTTTGACATTGAGACAAGAGAGCTGCCCAAATTATCCGGAATTGGACGGGCAGGACTACATTGTATTGAACTCCGTATCGAATGTAAACAAGGCTCTCTATCCGTTGGGCAATTACGAACGCATCCACTGCTTTTTCGACAACGACCATGCAGGACTGGAAGCACTCCGGCAAATCCGCATGGAATACGGCAGAGAGCGGTACATCCGGGACGCTTCGCAGATTTACAGAGGATGCAAGGACTTGAACGAATACTTACAGAAACAGATTGAAAGAAAAAGGCAGCTCCAGTCCGCCAAAGGGGTGCGCAGCCAATCACCGGAAAAGAAGAACGGCTTCCAGTTATAGCCCACTATAACTACACGCTTCGCTTTCGTAGTTGTGGGCTCTCCCGAGGGGATTAGGGCTTTGCCCTAATGACCCACTCAGGGCGTTTCACCCCTGAGAACCCCGAGCAAAGAGTGACCCTCTCTTTGCAATCTCCGCTTATGGGTTACCCCTAAGAACCCCTCTGCGAAAGCGAGCAAAGTAAATCAATTGTAAACAAAGGAAAGAAGCTATGGCAACAAAATCAAGCATACATATCAAGCCTTGCAACATCGCATCGAGCGAGGCACACAACCGAAGGACTGCCGAGTATATGCGTAATATCGGGGAGTCCAGAATCTATGTCGTTCCCGAACTTTCCACCGATAACGAACAGTGGATAAATCCCGACTTCGGCACTCCCGAACTGCGAACTCATTATGACAATATCAAGCAAATGGTCAAGGAAAAGACCGGACGTGCCATGCAGGAAAAGGAAAGGGAACGCAAGGGAAAGAATGGAAAGATTATCAAGGTGGCGGGATGCTCACCCATCCGTGAAGGAGTATTGCTTATCAGACCGGACACCACACTGGCTGATGTACGCAAATTCGGTGAAGAGTGCCAAAGACGCTGGGGCATCACTCCGCTACAGATTTTCCTGCATAAAGACGAAGGGCATTGGCTGAACGGTCAGCCGGAAGCAGAAGACAAGGAGAGCTTCCAAGTCGGTAACAGATGGTTCAAACCAAATTATCATGCTCATGTCGTATTCGACTGGATGAACCATGAAACTGGAAAGAGCCGAAAGCTCAATGACGAGGATATGGCAACCATGCAGACCCTTGCTTCCGATATTCTCCTGATGGAACGTGGACAGGCAAAAGCTGTCACAGGTAAAGAGCATCTGGAACGAAATGATTTCATCATTGAGAAGCAGAAAGCCGAACTGCAACGTATAGAGGAAACCAAGCGACACAAGGAACAACAAGTAAGCCTTGCCGAACAGGAACTCAAACAGGTAAAAGCAGAGATACGCACGGACAAACTAAAGAAAACAGCCACCAATGCTGCTACCGCCATAGCAAGCGGTGTAGGTTCTCTTTTCGGAAGCGGTAAGCTGAAAGAACTGGAACATCACATCGAGCAGCTACATCAGGAAATTACCAAACGGGACAAAGCTACTGATGAATTAAAAATTCAGATACAACAAATACAGGAACAGCATAGCAGACAAATTCGTAATCTTCAAAGAATACATAATCAAGAACTTGAAGCCAAAGACAAGGAAATATCACGATTGAGCACCTTGCTTGAAAAAGCCCACAAATGGTTTCCCATGTTCAAAGAGATGTTGAGAATGGAAAAATTATGCGCTGTTATCGGGTTTACCAAAGACATGATAGAAAACCTCTTGACAAAGAAAGAATCCATACAATGTAGTGGCAAAATTTATTCCGAAGAACACAGGTGGAAATTTGACATCAAGAATGATATTTTTAGGGTTGAGAAACATCCGATGGATAGTGGTAAGCTTATGCTGACCATAAACCGACAACCCATAGTACAATGGTTTAAGGAACAATGGGAAAAGTTACAGCAGAATCTACGTAACTCGGTGCAGAGAGAGCAAAAATCCAGAGGATTTAGAATATAGAATAGCCTATTATTAATAAAATCAAGTATCTATGCATCCAAACAGATTGTTTTTATTACAGAATCAAAATCCTAAGAATTTATAAAAAATGAAGCCTAAAGAAGTTTTGGAAAAATGGATAGATTGCTTTAACAAAGCAGATGCTTATCATATAGCAGAGCTGTATGCTACTAATGCAGTAAATCATCAAGTCGCAAACGAACCAATAATAGGTAAAGAATCAATCTACAAAATGTTTGTGAATGAATTTGCCACTGCTAAAATGGTTTGTATGGTGGAAAATATTTTTGAAGATGGCGAATGGGCTATCATGGAATGGAAAGACTCTCTTGGACTTCGTGGATGCGGATTTTTTCATGTAAAAGATAACAAAATCGTCTTTCAAAGAGGGTATTGGGATAAACTTTCATTCTTGAAGCAACACAATCTTCCAATTGAATAAGTACTATCAGAATACGGACTGGGAAATTGAAATACCCAGTCCGAGTTATATAATGAATTTTACTTGTTAAACTATTTAAAGTCAGTTGGATAACAAACCATACCTTTCACATTCTCAGTAGCTCCAGGTATTAATTCAGCCACCATGCAATATTCATGAGAGACTTCGAAAGGAAATTCAATTCCTAAATCGATAGCCTTGCGATAGCCAAATCGAGGATAATACTCTTTATGCCCCAATACGACTGCTGTGCCGTAACCCAAAAGTGCTGCCCTCTGATGGGCTTACTGAATCAACATCCCCCCCCAATTCCCTTACGCTGGAATTCCGGCAAGACTGCCAATGGAGCTACACTCAGGGATGTGACAGACTGGGTGTCACTGTCTATCTTTACTTCTGTAAGTAAGATATACCAGACAATTTGTTTTTCTGTCATTTTCTTGTTCTTATCTAATTGTTAGGCTCATTGTTGTTATACATTGTTTAATTATAGATAAATCGTGAATATCCTTCTCTCTTAAATCGTAGCCCGAATGGAATACTTGTTGCCCTTTTGCAGAAATGCAAGGGATGCTTCTGCCTTCAAAGACTGCTGTTCCAAAATAGTCCGGTTGAAATTCATACCAGCCTCCATCCAAGTCGGCTTGTTTGGAAGTGCCGTCCGCATTCAAGACAAAAGGATGGATATCAATATAGCCTAATTCTTTGCTATACAGTTCCACACGGGTGGGCAACCAATTTGTTTCAATTTGATATCCTCTCTCCTGCAAAAGATCAAGGAGTTGGTCTGTATAATTGGCATCAAAATCAATGTCAATATCTCTATGCAAGCGGGTTTGCTGTCCGTACAAGACATCCACTCCCCAGCCTCCATCCAACCAAAACTGCATGTCCAGGCTTTCCAACAAGTCCAAAACTTGAAATAACTCTGTAATCGTAGTGTGTTCTTTCTTTGTCATATAATAATTCTTTAATAAATAATACTATGCGTAATTATCCAACTGCTTGATTGAAGAAATAAAATTTGCACCCACTCCAATCAGAAAGATAACCCATCCGCTGATCATAAAGACGGATGTGATACCCCATGCTTCCACCCAATATCCTGAAGCTACGATACCCAGCATTGATGGAAAGGTACTCAAACTAAAGATGAGAGAAAAAGTCCGTCCAAGCATGTCCGAAGCCAAGTTCTGCTGAATAATAGCGATGAAAAGCGCATGGTAAATGGAATAGGCTATGCCTCCTGTAAATGTTAGGCAAACAAAACCTATAAATGCGCTTGATGGTAAATAACTGGCGCTAATCAGATACAATCCCAATATCACATAAGCCGTATGCATCACTAATGTTTGCTTGCTTTTCAAAGCCTTACAGGCAAGTACTAAACCGCCCAACAATGCCCCTGAGCCCCAACCCATTTCCACAACTCCCATTTGCAAAATGTTTCCGTTGAAATGCAGAAGCGTCATAAAAGGAAATAACGTAAAAACAGGCATAAGGACAAAAGTCACCAGCGTAAAGCATACGAATAAAGGCAAAATGCCCATTGTACGCCGCAAGGTATGCCAACATTCCGTCAGTTCTTTTTTGAAATCTGGAAGAACTTTCGTTTTTTGAAGAGAAGGAATCTGGACACAAAGTAAGGTCAGACAAGCAGCAACAGCTCCGATCACATCTATGAGCAGAATATACTGTATGGGAAGCCAAACAACGAGGCTTGCCCCTACAACGGGAGCTATCACCTCACTGAAGGATTGAATGGAATGGTACAAACCTGATACCCTGACAAGATGGTGCTTGGGAACCAGTAGAGGGATGCTTGCCTGTAAAGCAGGTGCATGAAACGTACTGCCTATTGAACGACAAGCAGTCAATAGATAAAAAAAAGAAAGGTCTTTATAACCCTTGGTTATCACAATAAAAAGACATAGGGTACAGAACGCGATGAACAAGTCCGAATAAAACATCGTTTTCTTTCGATTCCATCTGTCAACATAGACCCCGGCAAACAAGCCTAATACAAATTGTGGTAAAAATCCAGCTAAAATAGCCAGAGATAAAGCTGTCGGGGATTTAAATTCGTTGCTAATCCAAAAAATAATGGAGAAGCCAACAATCGTACTTGTTAAAATAGATATGAGTTGGCCTATTCCTATCACGACCAAAGTTGATTTCCAATGATTCATTGTGCTAATATTTCATGCGTTTATAGATAAGTACTTTCGTACATTAAGCAAAACGAAATTCTATCCACACAAAAAACTTGTATTATAATCCACTCCTGACGTTGGAATACAATAACAAATACTTTCAGGACGATGTAAAGTCCTGAAAAATCAAACTGAATGGATAGATAAATATTAGTCTTTTCTCATCGGATTCTTTTAATATCGCTACTCTTTTATTATGTAGTGGTTGTATTATCTTAAATAAAACAAAAACACCCGACTTTACATTCTTGGGTGTAAAACTGGGTGTTTGTTTTGCAATCTGCTGATTTTCAGCGTTTGTTGCGGAGAGACAGGGATTCGAACCCCGGGTACCTCGCGGTACAACGGTTTTCAAGA
>OGLK01000239.1_pt1 | contig 38694 bp, 25 predicted proteins | sample 1572811 | NCBI WGS metagenome assembly OGLK01 (sample SAMEA2581898, study PRJEB24529) | metagenome | biome: Human gut stool | place: China | collected 2011
ATAAAATTCCGTTGCTTGTCTTTTGATTCTAGTTTCTCATATTCCCTTGTTATGTAGTGGGAAAGATTTTTTTCAATTTTAAATATAGGTATCACCACCTTTGTATAATATAGTAGGACTTTATAAAAATTTAATAATTAGACATCACCTCACTTGAAACACAAGAATATATTTAATATCACATTTATAATTGTGATTATACATGGCGCAATGTGAAAAGTCAACACCTTATTGTGAGAAATAAATCAGAAAACACATGACACTTTGATTTTTCACATTTATTCATGTATAATCTTTGTAAAAGTAAAACGAGGTGATTGTATGGCTATGGCTTCTAAAATCCGTATTCTTCTGATAGAAAGAAACATGAAGATAAAGGACTTGGCGGAAATGCTTGGATATAGTGGAAATAATTTGAGTAATAAATTGAGAGATGATAATTTTTCGGAAAAGGAATTGAGAAAGATAGCGGAGTTGATGGATTGTGATTTTGATGCTACGTTTACTATGAGAGATATAGGGAAGGTAATATAATTGTAGAGGATTTTATTTGGTGAATGTTTTAGAACGTGATGTTCACATCACGTTTTAATATTTTTAAGACAATGTATGATGATTTTGTTCATTATTTATATACATACGGAGTATGAAATGGCACAACAAAATAAAAAAATAAAGTTAGGCAAAAAAGGTATAAACTACATTACATCAATAGTTGATAATACTCAATGCAACTTTAACCCTATTTTACAAGAAAATGATATTGGGTTAGATGGTCAAATAGAAATTTTTGATATACAAGGAGAACCAACAGGCGATATAGTATTTGTTCAAGTTAAAACTGGGACATCTTATTATGATATAGAAAAGAAAAAATGTTATTTTCCAATAGGGTCCCATAGAGATTATTGGAATAAGCTAAAATTTCCAGTTATAGGAATTGTATGTACAATGTATGAGGACTTGGAAGAAGTAAAGACCGCCTATTGGGTAGATATTAAAGAATATTTAGAGATAAATGACGAAAACGTTTCAAGTGTAATTTTTGAAATGGGAAAGAGTAATGAGTTCAATGCATTGACAATTAGAAAGTATTTTATTCCATTATTATGTCATGAGTTACCTCAAATTTCTTTTGATGAAGCAAAGACTTTATTAGAGGGGAGTAGAATAGATAAAGAAATTGCTATTCATTTATTATGTATTAAATTTTCAGCTAATGTTGATAGCTGGAAGATACTTTTTTCGTTGTATAGAAAGGAAGCAGAGGAAATAGATTTATGTTTTTTCTATGAAGCTTTATCATACGTATTTTCACATCCTGACCATTTTTATGTAAAGGGATATTATGAATTAAGCGAAGAAGCTAAGCAATTTATATTATGTCAAATAAAACAATTCAATTTAGTAGACATAACTAAAATGTTAGCACTTATAAAAAATAATTTTATTGATAGAGGTACTATAGGGCAATCTATTGAAATATTAATTCAAAATATTGATAATTCAAATCAAAAATTGTTAGAAATAATATTATCAAAAGATGTATCAGAGAATATAAGAACATGTGCAGAGCTGATTTTAGCATATCATGACTCTTTATTTTACTCTAATAATATTAAAAAGATAAAGCCCGTAAATTCTGAATATACAAGTATGATTTTAAATTTTATAAAAGATTTCGGAGAATTTGATTTATATTAAGTAGGGATAATAATGAGTTGCCGTCAGTAGTGCAGAGTAGCACACCCATAGCGCACAAACACCCCTCAACCCCTTATAAAACCGCTCCTCACCGTTTCCATTGAGGAAGCCTCTAAAGCTGGGAAATTCTAATATAACGCTTACGGAATAAGGCTTTTTGAAGATATAGGAAATACTTGGTGGTTGGGATAACCTAGGCTAGCTGTTGCTATTTATCCCGGTCTAGCCATTTGCAGATAAAGTGGCCAACGATACCTGCCAAGACTGAGATAAGGAAAGCTATTATGTAGTCCATGTGAGCACCTCCTTCCTGCTGGAAAGAGTCAACAGCGTATTGACATTTTTAATTATATGGCGTAATATAATCACAGCAGAGAAAAGCGAATGTGTTCCAATGATGCACAGACGAACCCTCAGGGAGTTGCAGCTTCCTGGGGGTTCTGTTTTTGAAGAGGAGTAACTTAGGCTGGTTGTTGGTTATTTATCTCTGTCCAGCTGTTTGCAGATACAGCGGCTAACGATACCTGCCGTTAGAAATGAGGAAATTATGTGTGAATACGGTGAGGACCACAGAGAAATATATAAAATAGATTTTAAGGAAAAGTTGAAAGAAGAAATTATCAAGTGCCTAAAAAAAGCTGGAAATGAGTTATATTTAGTGGATAGCAGTCTGATTAGTGATAAGACATACTTAGATGTCCATGCCCATGAACGCAGTATTTGTTTTAGATTTGGTACATACTTAAATAAATATATAGAATCAAACAGCTTTCTAAAAAAATATGATTTAGATGCGGAATATAATCGGGATATTGATATGATTAAGCGGCTGCCAGGCTGGCCTAATGGCTGTTATCCGGATTTGATTTTACATAAACGGGGAAATAACGAAAATAATATTTTGATTATTGAATGTAAAGGTTGGTGGTCAAGTGAAGAGGCTATTCAGAATGATAGAGAAAAGATAATGCAATTTTTACACTCAGAAAGATATCAATATTTGTTTGGTCTCCAAATCATATTTTGCAGGGAAGGTATGGAGTTAAAATGGATTTAACAGGTTCTACGGAAAATGATTTACAAAACAGAGAACAGCAATAAAAATGAATGAGAGGGATAATCCGTCTATGAAATATTATTTAGCGCCCATGGAAGGCCTTACCGGCTATATATACCGCAATGCATACCATGCCTGCTATCATGCCATGGACAAGTACTTCACCCCATTCCTGTCTCCAAAGGCCAACAGCAAACTAAGCTTCAGGGAGTTAAACGACATCCTGCCGGAACACAACCAGGGTATGTACGTTGTCCCGCAGATACTCACAAATCAGGCAGGGGATTTTATACAGACAGCAAAGGAATTACAGGAGTACGGATATTCTGAGATAAACCTGAATCTGGGCTGTCCATCAGGCACCGTGGTATCCAAACACAAGGGGGCCGGTTTCCTGGGGCGGCCGGACAGCCTGGACCGGTTTCTGGACGAGGTGTGCGGGAAGATGGATGAGATGGGCATGGAGGTGTCTGTGAAAACCAGGCTGGGGCTGATATCGCCGGATGAATTCACGGGACTTTTAGAAATTTATAACCGGTATCCGCTGAAGGAATTAATCCTTCATCCCAGAGTCCGCACGGATTATTATAAGAATACCCCAAATATGCCGGCATTTCGCGGCGGGTTTGACGGCAGCCGGTCACCGGTGTGCTATAATGGGGATATATTTACTATATCTGACTATGAGACATTATGCGGAGATTATCCGGAATTGGATAGAGTCATGCTGGGCCGTGGAATCATATCCAATCCCGGACTGCTGGACAGGATTGCGGCAGGGAGGAATTCCGGTGGTCCGGGAACTGACAAAGAAACCTTAAAGCGATTCCACCAGATGATATACGAGGGCTACCGCCAAATCATGTCCGGAGACAGAAACGTCCTGTTTAAAATGAAGGAATTGTGGGCCTGTATGATTCAAATCTTTTCTGACAATGGAAAATATATTAAGAGAATAAAGAAATCCCAGAGACTGGAAGAGTACGAGACAGCGGCAGCTGCTGTATTCCGGGACCTGGATATCCTGGAGGGTGCCGGATTCCGCACGTATTAATGGCGGTATCCGGTACTTTCTGCTTTTAATTTGTTCTGCCGTATTTCCTGAATGTTTATCCCGGATGTTTTTGTGAAAACTGCGGGGATGATATTTTCCTGCCATTGTGCTATACTTTTAGATAATCCGCTTTTTCAATGACACCACATCCGATTTTGGTCCCGGAGTTTCCGGAGGGCTGGGATGTAAAGTCGTCGGCATGACTGTGAATGACGATGGACCTGCCGATAATGTCATCTGTGGAGAAGCGCTTGTCATAGAAGGAAAGCCAGGCATAACCTTCGTTTCCAAGAAGGGGAAGCAGGTCACCTGCGTGGTCCGGATGAGGTTCGCCGGACGGATTGTAGTGGTCCCCTGTTTTGGTGAAGTCATCAGAGCAATCACCGTTCTGGTGGATGTGCATGGCATAAAAGTCTGTGGAGCCGGGTTCCTGTTTGTTGGGTAGATTGAAGATTTCGGCTTCCACCAGCACACCACTGTAAGGAGTCTGGTAGAATTTTACCAGGCCGCTTAAGTTAGGCGCGGCATCCCCGCCTCTGACCCAGGCAATGGCGGCAGGGGCCCGAAAGCGCAGCAAATCAGCAAAGATGTCAGCAGGAGTGACGGATTGGTTGGCCATAATGGTCTCCTGTAAAAATGATTTCTTTATAGCATATGCGCATAAAAAAATAAGTTTACCTGAATCGGTAAACTTATCTTTCATTTGGAGGGGACCGGCAGAAGGGGAGCTGCCGGTCATAGGTATGAAAAAGTGTTTTCCTGTATAGTAAAAGGTCTATCGCCTTACAAGTATTACTATACAGGGAAAATGTGGCCAAAGTTTGAGCACACGCTAAAGAATCAATAAAGAAACTAAAGGGAAAATAAATAATTTATAAAAGCAGGAGACAGATTATGGTAAGACGATTCGGCAGGAGGCAGGCAGACATGAAGGGAGCGGAGAAACCGGGGATGGAGAAACCGGGTATGGAGAAACCTGGTATGAAGAAACCCGGTATGAAGAAATCTGGTATGATGGAACCCGGTATGAAACAACCGGGCATAAAGCACTCAAATATAGGCCGGTCAATGATACGGCTGCTGGCAGCGGCATCCGCCGCAGCCTTTTTATTAACCACTCCTGTGTATGCGGGAGCCTGGTCCCAGGCGGACGGATCATGGAGATACCAGAAAGACGACGGTTCCTATGCCAGGGGATGGATGCAGAGTACGGATGGAAAATGGTATTATTTTGACGCAAACGGCAGGATGCTGACGGACACAGTCACGCCGGACGGGTACCAGGTGGGACCGGACGGAGCGTGGACAGTTGGAGGATGGGAAGCATCCTATGATGCCAATTACCCTCTGAAGGACTACCTGGACCAGGCCGGGCTTCAATATGTGGACGTTATCATGGGATGGAATGCAAAGGGTGAACCTGTGATGGAAAGGCGCCTGCGCCAGGATTATAATTATGGGCTGTACAATTATTTTGGGCTTTCCGATGATTTGTGCAAGGCATTGTACGGGGAAAGCGACCAGATAGGAACAGGGGAAATGGCTGTGGACGGCGACAGCCTTCTGGTGCTGGGCCAGGTGGCCCTGTATCAGGAAAATGTGGGAAGCGATATCTATAAACAGCGGCGCAATGCACTGGCCCTGGTGATCCGTGATTATCTGAACAGCTACCGGTGGAGAGATGTCAGTGAACTGGAACGGGCAAAGCATGCGGCTCTTTACATTGCCTCGGGCTGCACCTATGATACAGGATTGTATAACCGGTTTGTGAACGGGGAGGACACTTCCGGAGACCTGTCCTTCACAGCCTACGGCTGCCTGGTGAATCATAAGGCTGTCTGCGAAGGCATTTCCGTGGCATACCAGATGCTTGCCAGGTCCATGGGCCTTAACTGCTTCTGTGCGCCGGATGATAATGATAAGGACCACATGTTTGTTTACGTGGAAGCAGGAGGCAGCTGGTATAAGGTGGACTTGTCCGTGACAGGGCTGATGCCCCAGACGATGGTGGACCAGTGTTTTAAGACCACGGCAAACCAGGATGTGGAGCGCATTTTTGCCGCTTATTATAATAAGGCCAATCCATATATTGCCCATGTGGATTATGGAAACCTGGCTCCCGGAAATGTGTATGACTTAAGCGCCGGCGGACTGCTCCGGAAATATCCGTAGTCCCCAAGGCAAGGCTTAACAGCATGACGGAGAGAGAATTTTTAAAAATGATTCCGGCGGTACCGGAAAAGAAAGGACTTAGAACAATAGGATGTATGATAATCTGACAGCCAATGACATAAAGAAAATGCAGGAAGAAATAGAATACCGCAAATTAGTGGTACGCAGGGAAGCCCTGGAGGCAGTGAAGGAAGCCAGGGCCCATGGGGATTTAAGTGAGAATTTTGAATATAAGGCAGCCAAGCAGGATAAGAACAGGAATGAGAGCAGGATTCGCTATCTGGAGAAAATGATAAAAACCGCCAGAATTATATCCGATAATTCCAGGGAAGGCGAAGTGGGCCTGGGAGATACAGTGGAGGTCTATATTCCTGATGATGATGAGACGGAACGTTATAAACTTGTAACTACTGTCAGAGGTAATTCCCTTCAGGGATTAATCAGTATTGATTCGCCCCTGGGCAAGGCCATAAGAGGCCGCAAGATGGGGGATAAGGTTTATGTGAAGGTAGACGATCATTTTGGATATGATGTGGAGATTCGCTCCATTGATAAGACCACGGAAGATGATGAAGATAAGCTGCGCAGTTATTAACAGAATATCATTAGCGATCCATTCTTTATAGATTCAGGCCCGGCAGAAGGTTGAAAAGATTCAGAAGGTCTTGCCGGGCCTTTTGGGCGGTAAGCGTATTTACATAAAATGAGTGTCAGAAGGAGTACCATATGGCGGCAGTTAACATGACAGAAGGCAGCATTACAAAACATCTGGTGGACTATTCCATTCCCCTGATTCTGGGAAATATGTTCCAGCTCACCTACAATGCAGTGGATTCCATCATCGCCGGCAGATTCATAGGAAAGGAAGCGCTGGCAGCGGAAGGTACGGCCAGTCCGGTGATGAATATTGTCATACTCGGCATATCGGGTATCTGTATGGGCGCGTCTGTGCTGATGAGTGAGTTCTATGGAGCAGGACAGAAAGAAAAGCTGAAACGGGAAATGTCTACAACAGTTATATTCGGCTGCTATTTTTCGGTGATAATAGCCATACTTGGAGGATTTTTCTCAAAATCTCTGCTGGGAGCACTGGGAGTGCCGGATGAGATACTGGGCAAGGCGGCTTCTTACCTGTCTGTTATTTTTCTTGGAGCGCCGTTTACTTACTTTTATAACGCGGTATCGGCTGCCCTTAAAAGTGTGGGTGATTCCAAAACACCACTTAAGTTTTTAGCTTTTTCTTCTATATTAAACGCGGTTTTGGATCTGATTTTTATTGGGGGGCTGGGATTTGGCATTGTATGCTCTGCTGTTACCACGGTAGTGGCGGAGGCGGCCTCAGCTGTTCTCTGCATAATATATGTATACAGAAAAATTCCTATGCTGCAGTTGAGACGGGGAGAGTTCACCATGGACAGGCAGCTTCTCAGGCAGACACTGCGTTACGGCAGTATTACAGCCTTGCAGCAATCCTGCCAGCCCATCGGAAAGCTGTTGATTCAGGGTGCTGTCAATCCGCTGGGCGTGGATATGATTGCGGCCTTCAACGCGGTCAATCGTATTGATGACTATGCCTTTACCCCTGAGCAGAGCATTTCACATGGAATTACCACATTTGTGGCGCAGAACAGAGGGGCGGGCAGGAAGGAACGCATCAGGAAGGGATTCAGGAGAGGCCTTATGCTGGAAGCATGTTACTGGGTGTTTATCAGCATAACCATCACATTATTCAGAAGGCCGCTTATGGGGCTGTTTGTAACGGCGGGAAATGAAGGAATTGTGGCATTGGGCAGCAGTTATCTGGGACTGATGGCGTTATTTTATGTGTTTCCAGCATTTACCAATGGGATTCAGGGATTTTTCAGGGGAATGGGAAACATGAGCGTGACACTGTTGGGAACCTTTGTCCAGACCAGCCTGCGAGTGGTATTTGTATACCTGCTGACGTCCGGAATCGGACTTTTGGGGGTTGCATATGCCTGTGCCATAGGCTGGAGTGTCATGCTTTTGGTGGAGGTTCCTTACTATTTTTGGTTTATGAAGGATAAATAATGGAAAAATAAAAGAATCTGTAGTAAAATGTGTTATATATTAAATAACGCTTTGCCACAAGGGGGATACAAATGAAGGAGGAAGGTACATATTATCCGGCCAGAGACAGGGAAGGCCTGACCGTTTTTATGATGGGAAGCATCATGCTGGAATATAACAGAAAGCCCCTGCAGATTCCCGGAGGGCCTTCGGGAAAGGTACTGCAGCTGGTTCTTATATTGCTTTATTCGGGTGAGGAGGGCGTACACAGGGAGGAGCTTCTGGATATGCTTTACGGAAATGGTGAATGCTCCAATCCTTCGGGGAGTTTACGGGCTACGGTATTCCGGCTCCGCAAACTTTTGGAGGGTAGTGAGCTGCCGCCACGGGAATATATCCGCACAGACGGAGGAATCTACAGATGGGATGGCGGGGAACTGCCGGTGTACATTGATGCCAGGGATTTTGAGAATACGGCAAAGGTGGCCCTGCGCAACCATGATGAGGCACTCTTGAAACGGGCCTGCAGTCTGTATCAGGGGGAATTTCTGGCCCAGCTTGCAGGTGAGAAATGGGTATCAGTGGTGGGAGTCCGCTATCAGGAGCTTTATTTCAGCTGTCTGCGGGTTGCCAGCAGTCTCATGAAGAAAAACCGGGAATACAACGGACTTCTGGAGATATGTAATTATGCCTGCGAGCTGTATCCGTATGAGGAATGCCAGATTATGAAAATTGACTGTCTCATTGCCATGAAGCGGTTCAAGGAGGCCATGCAGGTATACGATACAGCTGTTTCACAGTATTTTGAGGAACAGGGACTGCCTCCTTCCGAGAAGATGCTGGAACGGTTCCGTATCATGAGCGGACAGATTCGTTATACATCCGATACGCTAAAGGATATAAGAGACAGTCTTCATGAGAGGGACAGGATTAACGGGCCTTACTACTGTGCGTACCCGGCCTTTATCGACTGTTACCGGCTTTTGGCCCGTATGGCGGAGCGGGTGGATTTTTCCAGTGTACTGCTGTGCTGTACTTTGCTGGATTCTAAGGGGAAGCCTCTGGATACAGGCGGAGAGCTTTTAAAAACCGCGTCAGAGAAGCTCCACGATGCCATCGGAAAGTCCCTCAGGAAAGGGGATTTATTTACCTGTTATAATCCCAGCCAATATCTGGTTATGCTAAACGGCACGTCCAATGAGTATTGCCTGCGGATTTATGAGCGGATTGACAGGAACCTGCATCTCTGGGATGGGGGCAGGAAGGTGAAGCTTAATTACCAGGTGATGCCGGAGAGCCTGATATAAAGGAATGAGGAGAAGTTTATAAGAGAAGCCTATTATAGAATGTTTGCAGAGAAAGATTACAATAGAAGAGATAAGCTTGTATTAAATATGCCGTCGCAGAAATGAATCTGCGGCGGTTTTCTTTATGATACAGAAGGCATATGGTATCCGTACATTGGGACGATATAATCAATCCGCTAGGCATGTATATTGGGCATGGCCCCGTAACGACCTTCCAGATACTGCTTGCCGTAGGCTTCATCATTACGCGGGATGAGGCCGTTTTCTTTTTTGTAACTGGACAGAGGGTATAATTCCGTATCCTGCCCCTCCTGGCGGCAGCAAAGCCAGATTTCATCCCTGCGCATCTGTGCTGGCTGAAGAATGGCAGTATTGTGGGCGGTGAATAGCAACTGCGCATTATGAGGATTTCTCTCACGATTGGCATAGAGAGCAATCAGGTAACGGAGCGCGTGAGGATGCAGAATACAGTCCAGGTCATCTGCCATCATCAGGCTGCCGTCATCCAGGCTGGTCTGAATTGAGGGCAGCAGTGAGAGCAGTTTTTTAGTGCCCATGGATTCCTCTTCCCATGGAAGTTCATAGGTACAGCCTTCATAAGGACTGTGAACCAGGAATGCAGCAGGAGATTTGTGGTCAGAGTCCGGTATGATGCTGTAATCTGCTATATCAAGTCCCAAATCCTGCAGAATACCGCACAGCCTCCGGCGTGTATCGGCATCGGAAGGCAGTTCTCTGGGACTGCTGCCCTGTATTCTGCTGAACCAGGAATAGGCGGCTTTGGCGTGCATGGAGTCCGTATAGGCATTGAGCCATGACAGCAAAGTTACTGATGGCGGTACGGCCTTAAGGGGGAAGGAGATGAGTTCACGCCCGGGATGGATGACGGATTCCTTCCTATTAAAAAGAATACCCGTATCACTTCCGCCCAGACTTCCATAGAACAGATTCTCCTCAGCAATGTTTCCCTTTAAGAACTGGAGCTGATAGCGGAACAGAAATCCCTGGCTGCGGAATAACACGTCAAACTGGGTGGGGATGTCTTTGCAGTCTGATGAAAACAGACAATGGACATCTTTAATTCTGGTTGGTACGGTTACAGATGCTGTGACCAGGGATGAGAGACAGGATAAAGCGTTGAGGACCGTGGACTTGCCTCCGTTGTTGGGACCATAGATTCCGATAAGGGGAAGGATGCATTCTCCGTCAGCCGGGTCCTTCAGAAGCGTGTTTTTATGTTCATTAATGGAGGCAGGTAGGAAATCCAACAAAACTTCCTCCTTGAATACTTTGAAATTTTTAAAACTGAACTGGATTAGCATGATAGCACCTCAATTTGTGAGAAAAAAACTCAAAAATATGTGTCATTTGTATCTAAAACCATTTTACCATAACATTGGTGATATTACAATTAGAAATGAGGTTTTTACTCATTGATTGAGATTGCCTTCAACGTTTTGTAATTGGAAAAGTATGGATATAAGTGGATGGAAAAGTTATAAAAAACAGATAGAATTTCAATGATATAAATAAAAAGTAACGAAAAAACAGGGGTAAATAACGCTTTGTATAACGCCCTCTTTGCTATGATTATAGCGAGGGAATCTATAATTACATAATTAATTTAAGAAAAATTTTAAACTTTCTTAAATTGTAACCAGATTGTAACTGCGATTTGCTATACTAGTTTCAGACAGTTGGATTTATCTGGAATCATGTAGAAAGAAAAAGTATGAGAGGAGTGTAAGTATGGAAGGACGAAAAAGGTCTGGCATGTTAAAGAAATCAGTTTATAACATGCGGAAACGTCTGGTGGCCTTCGCGTTAGCGGCAGCCATGGTATGCACCAATGTAGGTGCGGACCTGAACGCAGCTTATGCGGCTACATCGTCGTCAGAGTCTGTCACATTCGAAATGACTGGTTCCCAATTGGTGACAGCGATCGAAGAAGCAATCGAAAACGGCAATGTAATATCACCGGGCGATCTCGACTTTACCAATGGAGACATTGCTAAATTTGAGAGTTTGTTCTACGGAGAGGGGAAAGTATTAGAAGTATTCCCTGACCCGGACGGCGGCAGTATGGATGCGGAACTGAGAGTATTCGTACGTTTGCCGGAAGATGCCGATGACATGTATATGGTGACCGGCGATGAGGAGATTATCTTCTTATATGTGAATAACGGGGAAGATACGGTTAGCTTTTCTACCACGATTTACGATGATGAGGGTGGAAAGCTGAAGTCAACAAAAGCTATCAGAGTTAAAAGCTTTGAGGATGCTTTTGGTGAAGAAGAAATCAATTATATCTCCAAGCCAACGGAAACCACCGCTCCAGCGGAAGACAATGGACCGGCAATGGAGGAGTCTACAGCTCCCACAGAATCTGAAACGGCAGCACCAGAAGAAGGAACTACAGCAGCACCGGAAGAAGGAACCACTGTAGCGCCAGAGGAGGGAACCACTGTAGCGCCGGAAGAGACTCCGACCGCAGCAGAGGAGAGCAGTTCAGAGGCTCCTTCAGAAAGCGAAACAGAATCTGCAACAGAAGCTGAGCAGACTGAGCCTGAAACGACAGAAGCACCGGAAACCACTGAGGAAAAAGCTCAGGAACCGGAAAACCCTGAAGCTGAGGTGGCTGAGCCTGAGAACACAACCGGAGAACCAGTTGCTTCCATTACTCGTCATTATGCACCCATCGTAGCTGATAACGAGGAAGACGCAGTACCGGAACAGCCAAAGGCAGATGCAGCAGAAGAACATGTTGAGGAACCCAAGGAAACAACTGAGGCTGAAGTAGAAACAGAAGAAAAAGAGCCTGAAACAACTGAGAAGGCTACAGAGGCTACAGAACCCACAGAGGTTACAGATTCTGCGGAATCAACCGATGCTACCGAAGAAACGTCTGCTGCAGTTCCGGATGCAACAACAGAGGCAGGCGGCGAAGATGTAAATCCCGGTGAAAGTACACCTGCTGAAGAAACCACAACAGCTCCGGAAGAGGTTGATGAGACCACGACGGCAGTTGAGACACCTGCGGTAACAGAGCCGGTTCAGACGGGTACTCCATCTGAGGTGACTAAGCCTGAGGTTGTTGAGGATGAGGAGAAAGTTAATAAGGCGGATACTAATAATCTGGTTGGTATGGGATATTGCAGTACAGCCAAGGTTTATACCACATCTCTTAAGGAACTGAAGATTCCGATACCGGAGAGGGAAATACCGACTGAGTATACGTTATATATTAACCATATACTGAGCACACAGTTTGGCCAGTATCGTGATGAACAGGAAATAACGTTATATGACAATGACTTTGTTGATGGCATATATGTATTAAATCCTGATGAGATTGCTTATCAAAGAGATGGTCTGGAAGTAGTTACCCAGGCTTTGACAATTACACAAGACAGTTTTATCTCTAACGATAATATTGCAGCAGCAACCATTGATTATAAAGTGGCAGAGGGTTGGAAAGCGGTTCCTAACTATGATTTGTCATTTTATCAGAGGTCAATATATATAGGAACGTTTGAGGATGTGAGTATTGTACCGGATGATAAAACTCTGGTTGTAAAAATTAACTTCTTGAACGAGCAGGGAGTTCCTGTAGAGGCCCCCTACGCTGTAGAGGCAGAAGAACATGGCGAGGGCACAGGGAAAACATATTCTGTAGAATTCACACTTCCTGAGATATCTGGATATGAGCCCAGGCTGGAAGATGATAATGTTGATTTTATCATTGAAAACGGAGTTCTGAAAAATGTTCATGATTTTACAGAAGCAGGAGTCATAACGGTTGATGTAATATATATAGCTGGAGATACAAGTTATATTGTAAAGCATTTATATCAAACATTAGATGGAACTGATTATGTAGAAGACACTGAAAAGACTCAAGAACTTCATGGGAAGATTGATTCTCTTACAGAGGCAATGGAAATTCCTACGGAGGGATTTACAGTACAGGATATCGCGCAGCAAAAGATATCTACGGAAGGAACTGTTGTTGAAGTGAAGTATGACAGAAATGATTATACTTTATTATATGACACAACAGGCGGTTCTTATGTTCCTTCAGTAACGGAGAAGTTTGGTACTAAAGTAACGTTGGTTCGTGGAAGCAATGTCCCTACAAGAACAGGCTATACCTTTGACGGATGGTATCTGGATGAGGATTTGACACAGAAAGCAGATGATACGCTTACGTTGGAGTCGGATGTCAGAGTATATGCGAAGTGGAATGGTGCGGTAGTGGGGTATAAGGTTGTTTATTTGACTGAGAATGCTGATGACAACAACTACTCTTATGCTGGAACCGTTGATACTTTAAGAGCAAAGGCTGGGAGTACAGTAAAAGCTGATGCCTATACTACAAAACCTTCTGGGTTTGATACACAGCATTTTTCCTTTAAGGAATCCACATCTGAAATCGTTGCTGCTGATGGAAGTACTGTTATAACTGTTAAGTATAGTAGGAATGTGTATACTATTACTTTTGAAGGTACGTCGGCTCAAGGAAAACCAGTTCTTACATGTAAGGAAACAGAGCATACCCACTCAATAAGTGGAGGGTGTTATCGTCTTAATTGTAATACAGATCATTATGTGGGCGGTCATTCTATTTATAGGGGGTGTTATGACTTAATTTGTCGTAAGAATGAGCATAGACATTCGGAAAGAAATGGATGCTACACGAATGAGGGTGCCCACGGAAATCTAAAAATCACCGCAAAGTATGGGGCTTTTATAGGAGACCAATGGAATGCCCTTGTAGGTCGGGACACGGATTTTGCTGGCAGTTTCTGGTATTGGGATGGCGATAAAACGACAAGCTATCAGGAGATTATGCCAGGCGAAAATAAGAGTCTAAAGAAGTACAGTTCGTCGTCATATGATAGGAGGGAGCTGTTCTACTATATAGAAGATCCTGAGGGAGATATTGACTATAAAGGAAAAACATTTAGCCTCCATAATGAAATCGTTTTTTATTATAGTGGACACATCACTTATAATGAAGAGTTCTATGATATGTCAGGAAGTGGTTATGATAGATATGCAAGTACCGTTTCTGCATGGCATGACGGAAAGATGAATGGTACACCAAGTACATCATTCCCTAAAAATCCAATCAATTTTTATTACACTCTTCATTCGTATAAACTTTCATTAGTTAACGGTGACAGGCTTAATGAAGAATATATCCCGTATTTAACGGACATATCTGATAGGTTATTTGAACCTGATTATAACCCATTAGGTGATGGAACATTTGAGGGGTGGTACCTGGATCCGACATTCCAGCAACCATATGAAGGCGATATGATAATGCCAAAGGGATTGGTGCTGTATGCCAAATGGAATCCGGTTACCTATGCGGTTACCTTTAAGGATTCAATGGATGAAACAAACATATTTGACATTCAAGATATCCCTAGAGGAAAGACAGTAAATCCATTTATTCCTGATAAGCCTGGATTCATATTCAAAGGTTGGTTTAGTGATAAAGAGTGCACACAAGCCTTTGACTATGCTACACAGATAAATGACCCCAAAGAGATTTATGCAAAGTGGGAAACATCAACGACAACTACGTATACTGTGATATTCCAGACGTCAGATGGTACAGTGATAAAGAAGGACGAAGCTCACAGTGGTAAAGTAGGCGCAACTATTATTGTAAATGCAATTAAACCGGAAGGTGAGTATTCCGCTTATATCCCGGATGCAATTACCAAGACTCATGTATTGGATCCTAATCCAGACAATAATGTAATTATATTTGTCTATACACCAGTCACTGATTTGTCTTATAAAGTACAATATAAGTATGGTGATGTAGTAGTTTTTGAAACAGAAGAAATCCACAGTGAAGCCAATTACGTTAAAGTAACGGCTGATATGAGTCAGATACTGCCAAAGGGTTACAAGAGTTCAGATGGACAGTTGTATAAATGGGTAACATTATCAACCGGAGAGAATATAGTAGTATTTAATGTTGAGCCAGCCACTTACTCAATTGAATATGACTTAAAAGGCGGCAGTATGAAGGCCGGAGAGGTTAATCCTGCAACATATGTACCTGCTGACTTAACGGATGAAGGTATCCTGCTTTATAATCCTATCAAAGATGGTTATACATTTACAGGCTGGAAGTTAGTAACAGGTACAAATCCAGATAATGACCATAATCCTCTTGCGACAGTGATCGGAAAAGGAAGTTATGGCAACATTAAGTTTGAAGCTGGTTATATAGAAGACGAGAATGGTAATAATATACCGGATACCGAGGAGACAAGATACGCGATTGAATATGTAGCTGGAGAGAACGGCAGTGGAGATGCAATAGCGGTTGCCAGCGACCAGCTGCCCGACCAGGACGTAACGGACCTGCCGACCAGGGAAGGAAACGTGGTAAGCTTTAATGGCCAGGAAATCCGGGCGGTAGCAGGCTTCAAGTTCAGCAACATGACAGTGACGTATGAGCCATTAGAAGTGGATGCGAGTTATGTGACCGCGGAGAAGGATGGAAACGGAGATGTGAATCTTATCCGTACGAACAACGCGGGAGCGGAAGATCTGAGTGCAATAAAGAAGGTCATCGTGACAGTAAACTATGAGACGGATGCGGAGCAGTGGACGACGGTAGGATTTGACCGTGGGGAGCACGGAACATTCAGTGCGGAAGCGGATGCAGGAAAAACCGTAATCACAATCGAGAACCAGCTGATAGGAAGGGACTTCCCAACCGAGCCGGGAATCACGGCAGCCGAGGGATGGGTGTTCACAGGCTGGAACCCGGTACTGCCGGAAACGGTGGAAGCGGGAGGATTGGTATACACAGCCCAGTACGCAGAAGATATTAAAGGCGGTGGAGAAGACGGAAAGCAGCCTGATAATATCCCTGACAAATACCAAACAATCTTCTGGTATGAGAGTGCAGATACCACAAAAGGTACTGTAAGTGTAACAAATGCAGAAGTCCACACCTTTAGAGATGATAACGGTAACTACACTGAAAAGACAGCAATAAACCCCAATGGAGCAACTGCTGATCCAACAGATGGCAATGCATTCGATTACTGGACAGACAACGATACAAAAGATTCAACAATCGACATGAACCAGTTGAAATCGAAGACATATTTAGAAGACACAACCTTCACCGCATACTTTGATGCAGACGAGAAGGGAAAAGGACCAGACGGAAAAGAACCCGATGGAGTACCTGATAAGTATGAAACAATCTTCGTATACAAGAGTGCAGATGTAACAACGGGTACTGTAGATGCAGATCCTCTTAAGGCTGAAGTCCATGTATTCAAGGATGCGGATGGCAATTACACAGATAAGAGGCCAGTCAATCCCAATGGAGCAATCGCAACACCTCTGGATGGTTTTGCATTTGACTACTGGACCGATAGCGAAGTAAATGACTACACTCCTGACATGTCAAAGATGAAGACAAATACTTATTTGGTAGATACCACTTTCATCGCATACTTTGATGTTGATGAAATCGGTATAGAAGTGCCAAATGAACCAGACGGAGTACCTGATAAGTACCAGATTAAGTTCCAATATGTATCGGAAGACACAAATCGCGGAACAGTATCAGGAAGGGTAACTGAAGTCAAGACTGTCTATGAAATCGTTACAGGAGAAGATGGTAATGACCATAGGGAACTGAAACCTGCAAGTCCAGATGCTAACGTAACAGTATCCAGCCTTGGAAGCTATTTATTCAATAACTGGACAGACGGAAGCAGGGGTTATGCCAACGCGGATGAAATTAGAGCTGCAGAGTTCACACAGAGTACCACGTTTACCGCTCAATTTAGATTTAACGGCGGTGGCGGTACTGGTCCTGGCGGCGGTGGAGGCGGCCCCAGCGGTAACACCGAAGGCAACGGACGCTACAACCCATCAACCGTTGGCCCGGGTACCACAACCATCACTCCAGAAGATGTGCCGTTAGCACCTCTTCCGGAATCACCAGTAGATGTAACCTTAATTGATGACGGTGAAGTGCCGTTGGCACCACTGCCAAAGACAGGTCAGACATCTATGAGAACCACATTGACCATGATGTTATCAGGAATCTTTGTTGCGGTAACAGCGTTGAGCAAGAAACGTAAAGAAGAGGATTCATAACAGTCCATTACAGTCAATGTAAAACAAAATCGTAGTATAACAGGAACCCCTGGTCAATATGGCCAGGGGTTCTTTTACCTCTCAAATTTAAATAAACATTAAGAAAATTTCCATTATCTGGCCGACCTAACGCTTCCTATAACGTACCATTTGATATGATTAGTACCATAGGACTAAGTATGAAGAGGAGAAAATGGTATGAAGGAGAAAGGAAGATCAAGAGCACTGCATAAAAAACCTTACGGTTTATGCAAAAGATTTCTTGCTGCCATGATTGCTGCGGTTATGGTTACCACTAATATTGGTACAGACCTTACGACAGCGTATGCAGCGGAATCTTCTGACAGCGTAACCTTCGAGATGAGCGGTTCCGGCCTGGTTACCGCAATTGAAGAAGCAATTGCTGCAGGAAGTCCCCTTCAGGAGGGGGATATTGACTTTACCAACGGCAAGACAGAACAGTTTGAGGCATTATTTTATGGTGAAGGAAATATATATGAGATTTATCCGGAATACGACGGAGGAGACATGGACGCGGAGCTGCGTGTATTTGTCCGGCTTCCGGAGGATGCGGATGACATGTATATGGTCACCGGAGATGAGGAAATTATATTCCTGTATGTGAATAATGGAGAAAGCTCCATCAGCTGTTCCACGTCCATCACCAGAATGGAGGATGGAAAGGAGAAGGTAAAGAGAACAAAGAAACTTACTGTTAAAAGCTACGAGGCTGCATTTGGAGATGAGGAAGTAAATATCATATCCAAGCCGGCGGAGACGGTACCGTCAGAAACAGGACCGTCAGAAACAATACCAGCAGAAACAATACCAGCAGAAACAGAACCAGCAGAAACAGCACCGTCAGAAGAGATTCCAACAGAAGCAGTTCCGTCAGAACCTGACCCATTGGAAACGACTTCGTCAGAAGCTAATCCAGCAGAGTCAGAACCGGCAGAACCAACTCTGGAAGAAACCACAGAACAGACCTCTCAGAGTCAGGAGACACAGACACCTGCAGGAGAGGAAGGACAGAAGGAAACAACTGCTTCACCAACAGAGGGGACAGACACTGGCAGACAGGATACAGAAGAGGCTCAAAAGGAATCAGAGGGCTCCCGGCCTGAGAATACAGATAAGTCCGAGGAAATATACAATAACGCAAAAGAAGAAGTAGAACAGAAGGGCGATGCAGATAAGGAGCAGATTCATTCTGAGAAACAGGATGATACACCTGTTGCATCCATTAACCGTCACTATGCGCCTGTTGTTGCTGTAAAGACAGGTGATGAGACAGCCTCCCTTCCTGAAAAGCATGATTCAGATGTGAGAATTGAAGAGGGCACAAAAGAAAAAGAAGAACCAAAAGAAAACGCAAAAGCAGACAACACAACAAAAGAGACTGCTGAAAATCAAGGCAGCAGTGCAGATAAAACATCTGGAAAGACAAATGTGTCCAGTGAGACGGGAACATCCGGAAGTAAAGAATCATCAAGTAATCCGGAATCATCCGGTAACCAGGAGTCATCCGCCAGTCAGGAATCATCCGGCAATCCAGAGTCATCCGGTAATCCGGAGTCATCCGGTAATCCAGAGTCATCCGCTAATCCGGAATCATCCGGCAACCAGGAGTCATCCGCCAGTCAGGAATCATCCGGTAATCTGGAGCCATCCGGCAGCTCAGAGCCATCCGGCACCCCGGAATCATCCGGCGAGGCAGAAACACCCAGCCAGCCGGCACACCCCAGCGGCTCAGAACCGTCTGGCGAATCTGGTGATAGCGAGGAAACTGAGGAGGGGAAAACAGAAGAGTCCTCTCCGGCTGAAACAACGGGAGACATCATAACCGATGAAACACCTGTGATTACCATAGAGACAGAGCCATCCCGGACACCGGAGGAAACAGAGGCAGAAGACGTCCATAAGGTGAAAGCAGCCACATCCGATGACCTTGTGGGAATCGGGTACTGCAGCACGGCCAGGGTTTATACCACAACGGTCAATACGCTGAAAGCATTGAATGATTTCGAGGGTTATAAGGTAACATATGCTGTCTATTCACAGGGAACAGCCCGCATTGTAGATGGACCGCGCGGTATTGAGGAAGGCGGAAGCCTTACATTTGGCGTTAAAACCCAGGTTGGCTATGATATACAGTCAGTATCGGTCAATGGTGAAATCTTAGAGGCGGGAGTCTCGGGGGATTCAGCTGACCCGGATTCAGCAGATCCGGGGAATTTGGCGGAAGATATCTCCTGGTTCACCATAGAGGATGTGACGGATGAACTGGAGATTGAGGTATATACCACTGAAACAGACGAACATCCGGAATTTTCTGATACCATTGTGGTGAATGATGGTATGATTATAAACCTTTACGCGCCTGAAGGCGTATTGCCAAAAGGCGTGACCGCTTCTGCGGAACGGGTGGATTCTGCTCTTGAGGATTCCATACGGGAAAATGCCCAGGAAGCTGCTTCTGAAGAGGGAAAGCAGGTTTCATCAGTGGCTGCTTATGATATAAATTTGTGGCTTGGAAGCCAGAAGCTGGACGCTGGAATCTGGAACCAGGAAGGCGCTGTGACAGTTACATTTTCAGGAATTCCTGTAGAGGAAGCCAGCCAGACTGCCGAAGAAATGTCCATTGTTCATGTGGAGACAGAAGCCGCGGATGTGAAGGCTTTAGAGGAGGTCCGGGACGCAGTGGATGTGTCCGGCGGCAGAGCGGTGGATGCGTTAAGCTTTGAGGCGGAGCATTTCTCCATCTATGCGGTAATAAGCAAAGAAAATATAACCAGGACTACCGTGGAAGTAAGTAAGGACGAGACGTTCCGGGTAAAAGCAGACAGAAGATATGGAGGCTCATGGTTCGTATCAGATCCAAGGGTGGTTTCAATCCAAAACGTGAAGGATATCAATGAGAATGGAAAATGGTATTCAGCAGCGGATGTTAAAGCGCTGAAAGCCGGTAAAAGGGCCAGTATATGGTACGGAAACGTAGTGCACAGTGAATATTTCAACATCATTGTCAATGAAGCAGCCAACCAGTTCCATTTCAAATTCAACCAGGATTCCTCCAACATATCATTATGGTACAGCATCAACGGCGGCGGACTCATGGAGATGGAAAGAGGACAGGTCCTTCAGACTGACAGAACAGACATGGTGTCCTTCTATGTAAAACCGGCCGCCGGGTATGTGACTCCTACCACCTTTGAGCACAGAAACGGCAGGTCCGAGGCAGAGCTGGCAAAAGCACGGTTTGGAGAAGGCATCTATGTGGATATTGCAGACGCGCCCTCAATCATCTCTACAGAGCATACAAGCAGAGATTTTTCGGATGCAAATGCGGAAGCGGTATCCATGGGCTGTACCAACCAGTTCCATTACTCTTACAGGGATGATGCTTACCAATACAGGGAATTTAAAATTCAGGCAACGCCTGCAAAGATTAAGATAAAGTATGACGGCAATGGAGCAGAAGGAATGGCTCCGGTTGACTATAGAACCTATACCCATCCTTCAATCAGGAATGGAAACAGCTATATTGATATCAAGGGTTCAGGGAACCTGAAAAAGAATCATTTTGATTTTATTGGATGGGAACTGGCTGAGACAAATGTGAATCAGGCCGGCAGTAAGATATATCAGCAGGGTGACAGTCTGTTTGTAGGTGATGTTTGGAAGGATATTAATATAAATCCTGTTACCTATGTCCTCACAGCCAAATGGATGCCCAAGCAGTATACGCTTACCACTGCTTCCGACGCAAACTCTGCCATTGACCAGGGCAAACAATATACTTACGACGCAGATTCTCTTATCAGGGTAAATTTTACGGCCAAGCAGGGATACCGGATATCCGGAGTCGCGGTGGATGGCGTACATCTGACAGGAAAAGCTTTGGATGAGGCTGTGCTGAACGGCTGGGTGGAAGTGGACTGCAAACAGGACCATTATGTATCGGTTACTTCTGTCAGGACGGAATATAACCTTATAACCAGGGCTGAGAATGCTGATATTACTAAGGGTACAAAATATTCCTACAGTGACACGGATACATTGGATGTTAAATTTAAAGCAGACAAGGGCTATACGGTTACCGGCATTACCGTGGATGGAAAATCCTTCACAAAGGATGAAATCCAGGCCATATTGGCCGAGGCGGACCAGCAGGGTTACAGTCATTTAACACTGGACCGTAAGCAGGACCACACAGTGTTCGTCAAGGCAGATAAGACACTCTATACATTGACGGCCAGGGCAGATGAAAATTCCTGGATTAACCCTCAGACAAAGAGCTATGAGTACAAAGAGTTCATCATGTATAAGGTTAAATTCGGGGCAAAGAAAGGTTACCAGATACAGAATATCATTGTAGATGGAAAAGAATTAAGCGGGTTTGAAAAGACAGCCGCCATAGCGGCCGGGGCATACCTGTTTGATTATAAGAGCAGCCATACCATCGAAGTGACCACCAGGATAAACAGTTATCATTTGACCACATATTCAGACCATAACAGCTGGATTGCCCCATCTATGGATTTCACCTACGATGGAACGGAAAAACTTAAGGTGGAATTCGGCGCCAAGGAAGGCTGCTCCATATCCGGCATATGGGTGGATTTACGCCAATACAGAGGAGATGAACTGAAGGAGGCGGTTTCCAGGGGATACATTGAAGTGGATCGGGACCGTGATCACATAGTATCTGTCACCGGTAAGATTAATGAATACAAGCTGACCGTTGGGGCAGATGGAAACAGCCGGATTACAGAACCTAAACAGGAGGTTACCACTTTTACCTATGATTCGGACAAATGCCTGGTGGTTAAGTTCAAGGCTAATACAGGCTACAGAGTCAGCAAGGTGATCGTGGATGACGTTTCCCTGGAGGGAGCGGAGCTTCTGAAGGCACTGGCCTCTCATTCTGTTTCAGTGGACCGCAAGGGCGACCACAGCGTATTTGTAGAGACCAGTCCCATGGAATATGCCCTTACCACCGGCGCAGACCTGCACAGCCGGATTACATACCCTCAGGATAGGATTTATACGTACAGCTATGACCCGGAGGCCTCCATAGAGGTTACCTTTGAGGCAAAAACAGGTTACGGAATTTCCGGAGTATTTGTAGATGCCCGTCCTCTAAAGGGACAGGAACTGCAGGATGCCATTGAAGCAGGCAGTGTAAGGGTTGACAGAAAGGAATGCCACTCTGTCTATGTGACATCGGAGGCCAAGCGGTATACCCTGATTACGGATTCGGATGAACACTCCAGCATCAGCCAGGGCGGAAGTTACGGATATGACGCAATCCTTCCCATGCTGGTAAGGTTCCGCGCGGATACAGGTTACACCATCAGCAGTATCACTGTGGACGGCCAGTCTCTTCAGGGAGCAGAGTTTGAAAGGGCGGCGGCTTTGGGATATGTGTCCCTGTCACGTACCCGGGACCATGAAGTGGCGGTCACCAGCCGGATTCGTCAGGATTTGGAATATACGGTAAATTATTTCTTTGAGAATGACCGGGGAGATTTCCGCATTGACAGGCAGTATGAACATGCGCAGCATGTGACAAATGCTGAGTATGGTTCAGACATTGTGTTTGATAAGACACCTGCCCTGGATAAGAACGGACACCATTATGCCCTGGACCACATTGACGGGGACGGAAAGAAAGTATCACTGATTACTCTGGACAACGTGGTGAATGTCTACTATGGCATTGATGAAAAAGGAGAGACGAATCCGGAGGACAGCGGCAATCCTACAAATCCTGACGGCATACCGGACAGGTACCAGGTTACCTTTACCTACAGGGCCGGTGCCAACGGCGCCATGACAGGAACTGTCATGGAGGTGGCTACACGGAGAAATTCCGCCGGAGAGCTGAGCCTGTACGCTCCTGTAAGGCCGACTGCGGATGGAGTGGAATACCTTGCGGATGACGGATTTACATTTAACAATTGGAAATCCAGCCAACCCGGCTATAAAACGCTGATACCAAATTATGTGTTTGATGATACAGATGACATAGCTGCGCATAAGTTCTACTGCGACACTGTATTTACAGCTAATTTCCTTGACAATAAGAACATTCATTACGATGTGGAGTTTTACATGCAGTCCCAGGGGCGTTATCAATTCCGGCCCACATACACGGATGCAAGAAATGACGTTCCTCTTCATGGGATGGCCAAAGTAACAGAACAGGATTTGGCGGATAAGGTTGAGAGTGAGTGCACCTATGTTCTGGATACAAGCAGAAGGAACATCACAGAAGCCAAGGTGAAGGAGGACGGTTCCACTACATTAAAACTTTACTTTAAGCAGCAGTTTACCGTGACATATAAGCCGGGCAGTCAAGGAGCTTTTACAGAGCAGTCAAAGAGTGATTATAAATACAATGACAGGCTGGAGCGCTTTATCGGTGAAAAGACGCCAATAGATGAGACAATGCGGTTTGCAGGCTGGATGGGTATGGATGGAACGGTCCTGCAGGAAAGCCAGCTTCCTGATACGGTTACAAAGAATATGATATATACAGCTGTATTTGAGGAAAATACAGTCAAGAGCGGCTTCTTTGTAAGAAAAGACAAGGCTGCAAGGCCGGACGGCAATGTGCCGGATCCCTCTTACAATTATGCATTGTTCGGCGAAGGCTTCCTTCATGCGAATCCGGTGATGGTACCGGCGCCGGAAGGTGAACTGAACCAGAGCAGTGAGGCGGTTTTAGAGCGCATAGCGCAGTGGCCGGAGAACGATACATTTACCATGGACGGTAAGACCTATTCCATGGACGATATCATATGGTACAGGATCCAGTATGAGGAAGGCGACCCATATGAATGGCATGTGGACGGAGAGCTGAAGCACAGCATAGCAGTTGTTTTTGATTTGAAGGGCGGAACATTGAATGATTCTACGGACCCGCTGCTGACCTACAGCCTGCAGAAATATGGGGTGATTACAGACAACCTGATTCCTTCACTGGAGGGAAGCGCATTCAGCGGCTGGAGGGTTGTGGAATCCCAGGATACGGGATTTAAGACCGATCAGTTATATCAGGCACCGGATATCAACAACCATGAGTTTACGGGCAGCGTTACCTTTGAAGCAGTTTGGGATATTAATATGTATACTGTAAATGTGGAGATGGCAGACAAGGAATTTCCCGCGAATATACTTGACAGAAAGCTTCTGGAACAGGTGCCCTTTGGGACGGATCCGGAAGCAGACGGCAGGCTGAATGGACTGATTCCTGAATCAATCGACGGGGCAGACGGAAACCATTATATCTATACCGGAATGCTCAGGAAGTCCTATGAACCTGTTCAGGGCGTCAGGGAAAATGGAACCATAACCGTCTACTACATGACAGATAACGATGGACCGGATAAAAAGCCCGATGGAATTCCGGATGCCTATGAGATTCAGTTTATCTTTGAATCCTCCAACGAGCAGCAGGGACGTATCCGGAACAACGGTACAGGGGCATATGGAACCGTTACGGAGTGGAAGAGCCTGGTAGAGCTTGATTCAGAAGGACGCATTGTTATTGGAGCGGACGGAGAACCTGTATTTTGGGAGGATGGGGTGAGCCCTGAGGGGGCCGTTACGGCTGAAGCCAATTCCGGCTATGTACTTTCCGGATGGACTGCGCTTATGGACGATATGAATATTTCGTTTGATGATTTAAATGAAATCAGGAGCACTAAGTATGAGCATGACGTAGTGTTTGCAGCCCAGTGGTCCGCAGCAGGCGGTAACACCCCTGATACCGGAGGAAACAGCAGTTCGGGCAGTTCCGGCGGAAGCAGCAGCTCAGGAAGCGGATCAGGCAGAAGGTATGTATCCGCAAATGGAGGCCCCGGAGCAGTTACCCTGGAGGAAACTCAGGTTCCGCTGGCCGAAGCACCTATGACAGATATGACAGTTATTGATGACGGTGAGATACCGTTAGCTCCCCTTCCAAAAACTGGTAATATAATGGACAGGATGAGCCTGACGTTCCTTCTTTCTGGAATCGTACTTACCTTATCGGTATTTGACAGAAGAAGGCATATTAAGTAAAACATGTTATTAACTATAAAGTGAAGGGACACAGCAGTGCGGAGAGATTCTGTACTGCTGTGTTTTTATAAAATTTAATAATCTTTTCATAATCTGACGTGGTGGAAATAGATTTGGATTTGGGATATAATAACCCCACCAAGTCCGGTCTGCCTGGGGGTGTGGGGGTCGGAACAGGAGCAGACGGAAGGAGGACGGACGTCCTTTTAGGAACAGGTAATATATGCTATAATATTTTTAATCATTATATGATTAGATGATATTAGAGAAAACAGCAGTACATTGGAGGTATAATAAAGATGCAAAGCGATATACAATCTCAGATGTCCCAATCTCAGATGTCCCAATCTCAGATGTCCCAGTCTCAGATGTCCCAGTTTCAGGTGCCCCATACCCGCAATCCCAAGCCCGGTATAATGAAAGCCGCGGTCTACAAAGAAAATGGCATCATAACCCTGGAACACCGGCCGGTTCCTGCGCTGGCGGATCCGCAGGATGCCATCATAAGGGTAACCCTTACCACCATCTGTTCCAGTGATATCCATATAAAGCACGGAGCTGTCCCAAGGGCTGTGCCGGGAACCATACTGGGACATGAGTTTGTGGGCATAGTGGAGCAGACCGGGGAAGCGGTAAAAAAGTTTAAACAGGGAGACCGTGTTGCCGTAAATGTAGAAACTTTCTGCGGCGAGTGTTATTTCTGCAGGCGGGGTTATGTCAACAATTGTACCCATGAACACGGGGGATGGGCGCTGGGGTGCAGGATTGACGGCGGTCAGGCCGAATATGTCAGGGTGCCGTTTGCCGACAACGGACTTACGAAGATACCCGATGAAGTGACAGATGAGGCTGCGCTGTTTACAGGAGACATCCTTTCCACCGGTTACTGGGGGGCTTCCCTGGCGGAAATCAAACCCGCGGATACGGTAGCTGTTATTGGCGCAGGTCCTACCGGGCTGTGTACCCTGATGTGCGCAAGGCTTTACGGCCCCGGCATGGTCATAGCCATTGATACGTCGGATGAACGGCTGGAGCTGGCTAAGGAACAGGGACTGGCAGATGTCATTATCAACCCGTTAAAGCAGGATGTGGAACAGGAGATAAAGAAGCTGACCCTTGGACGCGGCGCGGATGCCGTATTGGAAGTGGCAGGAGGCAGGGATACCTTCCGGATGGCATGGAAGATTGCCAGGCCCAATGCGGTGGTCTGTGTAGTGGCTTTATATGAAGAACCGCAGATGCTCCCCTTACCGGACATGTACGGGAAGAATCTGGTTTTTAAAACAGGAGGAGTAGACGCTTCCAGCTGTGAGGAAATCATGAAACTGATAAAGGCCGGAAAACTGGATACCAGCTGCCTGATTACCCACAGAACAAAGCTTGAACACATTATGGAAGCCTATGATGTGTTTGAGAATAAGAAGGACCATGTGATAAAGTATGCAATTGAGGTATCATAAGGCATATGGACGTCCTGCATAATGATAGGACATTTGCATACATACAGGAAAGACATATAAGAAAGAAGGAATGAGTATGGGCAGGAACTGTTGTATCACCATTGAGCGTCAGTACGGAAGCGGAGGAAGGGAGGTGGCCCGTATCCTGTCGGAGCGCCTGGGGATTCCCTGCTATGGGCGGGAGCTGCTGGCAGTGACGGCGGCAGACAATGGAATCAGCATCGAGGAACTGAAAAAGCTGGATGAAAAGCGGACGGGAAGCCTGCTTCATGATTTGGTGCTGTATGCCTTCCGGTTCCAGAATTACAATAAGATGCAGGAGCCCTTTGATATCAATAAGGAGGTATCTGACACCATCCGCAGACTGGCCCGGAAGGGACCGTGCATCTTTATCGGAAGATGCGCTGATTTCGCCCTGGACGGAGAATGCGATGTACTTAAACTGTTTATCTACGCTTCATCCATGGAGAAGCGCAAACGCCGTATATGCGAGGTGGATGACATTGCCTTTGAGAAGGCGGAGGAAGAAATACAGAAAAGGGACAGCCAGAGAAGCGACTATTATCACTATTTTACCGGAAAAAACTGGGGGGATATGGAAAATTATGATGCCTGTCTGAATACCTCTGTATTAGGATATGAGGGCTGTGCGGACCTGATTATGAAAATGATGGAATGAGATGGCTGAATGTCATCAACGAAAGTATAAAACAAAATATGACAACACCATGACAACGCTGTGACAATGCTGTGACAATGCTGTGACAATGCCGTGAAAACATGGTGACAATGCCGTGAATCAGCCGGATTCCCAACCAGGAAACCGGCTTTCTCACGGCATTTTTCTTTCCTGCTGCCAGAGGGATGAACCATCCCGTCAAATAAACGGAGAAATATTAAAAGTTGGGCCGTAATTTTGTGAAAAAAAACGGGTTGATTTTCATTTGCAAAATGCATATAATATTTGTCAAACACAACAGTTGTTAAATACATATGATAGCCGCAGAAGGTATTTCTTTACAGTATCTGCGGCAGCCCCTGCAAGGAGGTGAGTACCATACAGGAAATAGCCACCATGATAGAAAAGAGCAAACGAAGGTTTCTGTGCATTAAATTCAGGGCCTGCGGCCTTTCCTTTTCCGAGGGAATCGTGCTTCTGGTCATAGGCTACAGCAGATACAGCAATCAGGAGACCATTTCCAGCCTGTCCGGAATTGATAAATACCAGACAGCCAAGGTATTGGCTGCCATGGAGGAGCGGGGATACATCAGAAGGGAGATTAATCCTGAGAATAAACGAGAAAAGCTGGTTTGCCTGTCGGAAAAGGGAAAAGAGGCAGCTAATTCACTGAAGGACATCATGGACCAGTGGGAGAAAATCATCTTTGCCGGAATCACGCCCCAGGAGGAACAGGTTCTGGAACAGATTATGGGCAAAATCGTCGGAAATGTAAGGGAGTATGAGAGAAATATTGGAAGGGAGAAACTGTAATAACAATGAAACTGGCAAAATCTAAGAAAAAAATCATAGGGGCGGCGGCAGCCGTTATTTTGTGCGCCATTGTCCTGGTGCTCATCTTTGGTCATGTGACAGGGGATGACCTGTTATTTAAGAATAAGAAAAATCTGGTGGTACAGTCTTATGTGACCATGGATGAGAGCAATATTAACGCTCTGACCGGGGGACAGATTAAGGATGTCCTGGTGGAGGAAGGGGACCTGGTGACCAAAGGCCAGGAGCTGGTCCGTCTGGACAGTGATACCCTGATGGCCCAGAGAGAACAGGCCCAGGCAGCTCTGGCCCAGGCCCAGGCAGCTTACCAGAGCCTGTTAAACGGCGCCACAGAGGAACAGATGAAACAGCTGCAGCTGGCGGTCCAGATTGCCCAGGCAAACCTGGAAAATGCCCAGGCTGCCTACACAAGAATGGACGCGGATTATCAGAGGACCTTGGCGCTGGTTCCAGCAGGAGCCGTGTCCCAGTCCTCTGTGGATGCCCAGAAGGCAGCCCTGGCTTCTGCCAAGGCAGCCCTGGACAGCTCGCGCTCCAATCTGGAGATTTCCCAGAGCAAGCTTTCCGAAGCCCAAAACGGAGCAACGCCGGAACAGATTGCCCAGGCCCAGGCCGGAGTGGACCAGGCCAAGGCGGCCCTGAAACAGATAGACACCACCCTGGATAAATGTGTCCTTACCTCACCTGTGGACGGTCTGGTGACAACGGTTAATGTCAAGTCCGGTGATGTGGTGTCTTCCGGACTTCCCTCCGTGGTGGTTGCTGACATTTATACCCCGTATATCACTTGTGATGTGGATGAAATGAAGCTTCCGCGGGTAAAACTGGACCAGGAGGTGGATATCTCCCTGGCAGCCCTGGGAAAGGATACATATAAGGGGAAAGTGGTGCGAATCAATAAGGAAGCGGATTTTGCCACCAAGAAAGCGTCCAATGAAGCTGACTGGGATATCCTGACCTACGGAATCAAGGTAACCTTTGAGGACCTGACTGGACTGCAGGATGAACTGCGTTCCGGTATGACAGCCTATGTTGACTTTGGAAAGTGATGTGATGGTATATGAGAGAATGGATGAAACAGGCTGGGAGCCTGGCATCTTCTATGAAAAAACGGTACATAACGATACCCATGCTGATTCTTCTTCTGGCACCCACCATCCTGAGTCTGCTTATGGGCGCGGAGTTCGTGCATCTGCCTTTTCAGAAGGTACCCACGATTATTGTGAACCATGATCACTCTGAAACAGTCCAGAGCCTGATTCAGATGATTTCGGATAACAGGACATTTGACGTCATTGCGTGTACGGATGAGGAGGATGACCTGAAGGAAGCATTTTACTATAATAAGGCACTGGCAGGCATTGTGATTCCGGAGCATTTTTCAGAGGATCTGTTAAATGGCAGGGAAGCCAAAATCATGATTTTTAACGACGGCGCCCTGTCAACAGTTGCCAGCGGCATGAGGGGTACCATAGCCGAAGCCCTGGGGACCATTAAGAGCGGATATATGCTGAAGCTGGCAGAGGGAAAGGGCATACCGCCCCAGGCAGCCATGAACCTGATTGCACCTATGGGATATGTGACAAAGGCCATCAGCAATCCCTCCAAGAATGTGGCATACATGATGATGGAGGGCATCCTCCTTACCATTGTGCAGATTGGAGCCGGATGCGTGGGGGCCTGCGTGTGCGAGAGGGGAAGCTTTGGAAGGCTGATGAAAAAGGCCGGATTTATCACCGGTATTGCCTGTGTCTCGGCCCTGGGCTGTATAGTGACCCAGACCCTGTGTTTTGGATTTCCCTACAAGAGTTCGCCCTGGGCCGGCATACTGATGACGGTTTTCACCTGCTTCGGCATTACCCTTTTTGGAATACTCCAGAACCTGGGTACCGGAGGAAACTGCGAGGAGGCAGTGCAGAAATGCAGCATCATAAGTTTTACCATGCTGTTGGCCGGTTACACATTTCCGGTCATCTCCATGCCATGGCCCTGTAAGTTTCTTACCTGGTTCATGCCCAATACCCATTATATTGTGCCGTTCAGGGACATGGCCCTGGTGGAGCGCAGCTTTCTGAGTGAGGCCCACCATGTTCTGTGGCTTATGGGCTTCTGCGCGGTGATGGTGCTTGCAGTGGCAAAGAAATTCAGGGATGCCGGGGCAGAGCCGGGAAAAACGCCCGCAGATAGTCCCCTGACGGAAAGCGGGGTGGCCGGCATATGATAAGCAGGATATGGAAGGAAGAAAAAAACACGGTCATCGGTCTGTTTATTTCCGTGCTGGCCGGTATGCTCCTGATTACTACCATCTGGAAAAATGATTACACAGAGGATATTCCCTTTGGAATCCTGGATGAGGACCGGTCCTCCTTGTCCCAGTCCATTGTGAAGCAGTTTGGCATCAATCCCTCTCTGGATATTGTATATTATGCGGATTCGGAGCAGGATCTGAAACAGGCCATCCTGGATAAGAAGATTGAGGCCGGCGTCATGATACCTGAAAATTTCAGCCGGGATATGTCCCTAAAAAAATCACCCCAGGCAGTGATATTTGCGGACTGTTCCAACATCATCACCGGCGGCGGGGCAGTGGGGGCAGCATCGTCCGTGCTGGGTACCATGAGCGCGGGAATGCAGCTTAAGATGCTGGAGGGAAACAACTTTTACCCCTCGGCGGCCCAGACCAGTCTGGGTACATTTTCTTACGTGGACAGGACCTTGTATGAACCACAGGGCGATTACATCAGGAAAATGAGCTATCTGCTGGTTCCCGCCATCACCATGCAGACCTTTCTCATCTCATTTTTTATTCCGCTCATGATACGAAAAAGGAAAGCTCTGGCAGCGGCTGCCCCAGAAAAGCGGGGGGAGGAATTAAAAGACGGAATCATCAGGACGGCCGTGGTGGCGGGCGGCGCGGTGGCGGCCCAGTTCGTAGTGCTGTGTGTGGTGGGACTGTATAAGAATATTCCCCTGAGGGGGGAAATTGGGCTCTATCTGTTCAGCACCATGCTTTTCATGCTGGCGGCCGTGGCCTTTGGCGTGATGCTTGGGTCATTTACCAGGAGGCTGGCCTGCTTTGCGCAGCTGTATATGATGTGCAGCAACCTGATTATATTTACCTCAGGGCTTATTTTCCCGTACTATCTGATGCCCAAATGGCTCAGCATTGCATCCAGGATATTTTCGCCCATTGCCAATATTGCCGTGGAACTAAAGGCTGTGAACCTGAAGGGAATCGGCTGGGACGCTGCCTGGCCCCAGCTGGCGGGAACTGCCCTGTATACCGTGTTCTGGCTGGCGGCAGGAGGCGCCATGTACGCTTGGAGCATTAAAAAGGAGCGGAGGCTTGCCGGGGCGGCGGAGTAAGAGATGAGGCAAGGTAATGGAGTAAGAGATGGAGTAGGAGATGGGGCAAGAGATGGAGTAGGGGATGGAGTGAGAGATGGAGTAGGGGATGGAGTGAGAGACGGAATAAGAGACGGAGAAAAAGGGGCGGCAGTGAAATGTGTGGCAGTAGCATGAATAAAACAGAAGGTATAGAACAGAAGGTATGAAACAGAGGGTATGAAACAGAGAGTATGAAACAGAGGGTATGAAACAGAAGATATAAAACAAAAGGTATAAAGCAGAAGGAATTAAAGAGAAACAGATAGAAAAATCCACAAAAATCATGTATGATAGAGAGAGCGGCTTCGGTATTGACTGCTTTCTCTTTTTTGTAATGGTCTTATATTCCAAGGCACAGGGAGGGGCGGTCACCAATGATTGGGGAATGGGGGTGGTGTCTTGCAAAGCGCTAATACGGATATGATTGACGGCAGTATCTTTCAGTCTATTTTCTGGTTTTCAATCCCTCTTTTGATAGGGAATTTTTTCCAGCAGTTGTACAATACAGTGGATTCCTATGTGGTAGGAAATTTTGTCAATACCAACGCCCTGGCGGCGGTGGGGGCTTCGACCCCGGTCATCAATATGCTGGTGGGGTTCTTCATGGGCCTGTCCACCGGCGCGGGAGTGGTGATTTCCCAATACTTCGGGGCCAGACAGGGTGAGGCTATGAGCCGGGCGGTTCACAGCGCCATGGCCCTTACGGGGCTGTTGAGCATAGTGTTTACCGGGCTGGGACTGCTGTATACAGGACCCCTCCTCAGGGCAATCGGGGTGCCGGAGGACGTCCTTCCCCATTCTTCTCTATATCTGATGATTTATTTCTGTGGAATCACATTTTCACTTTTCTACAATATGGGCTCAGGCATACTGCGCGCGGTGGGGGACTCCAGGCATCCCCTGCTCTATCTGGCAGTGGCCAGTATCGTGAATATCATCCTGGATTTCACCTTTGTGTGCGGGTTTCACATGGGCATTGCAGGCGTGGCCATTGCCACCATCATGGCCCAGGCAGTGAGCTCATTCATGGTCATGCACAAGCTGATGCATACCCGTGAGGATTACAAGGTGGAAATCCGCAAGATACGGTTCCACAAGAAAATGATCCGCAAAATCATTGCCTTTGGCTTTCCGGCTGCCTGTCAGCAGAGCATCACCTCATTTTCCAACGTGGTGGTGCAGTCCTATATCAACCGGTTCGGAACGGCTGCCATGGCCGGATATTCCGCTACCCTGAGGATTGACGGATTTCTCCAGCTGCCCCTTCAGAGCTTTAATATGGCTATCACCACTTTTGTGGGACAGAACATCGGAGCACGCAAGTATAAACGGGTGAAGAAGGGAATATTTGCCGCCTGGGTTATGAGTTCCCTGATTATTCTGGCAGGTTCAGTGGGAATGTATTTCGGAGCGCCCCTGTTAATCAGTGTGTTTACCAATGATCCCCAGGTAATTGGGAACGGAAGCAGTATGCTTCGCATTTTCTCCAGAGCATATATTGTGATGCCCGTGATCCAGGTACTAAACGGCGCCCTGCGCGGCGCGGGACTTTCCAAGGTCCCCATGTTCTTTATGCTGGGCAGCTTCGTGGTTCTGAGACAGATTTACCTGCTTGTGGCAGTGCCCATGACTCACAGTTTGATGGTGGTCATGGCGGGGTGGCCCATTACCTGGGTCATCTGCGCGGCAGGTATGTTCCTGTACTATGTCAAAGCGGACTGGCTGCCTAAGGAGGCCGGGCCGGAGGGGGAATAATGCTTCCGGTTAATGCTTCCAGTCAATGCTTTCAGTTAATGCTTCCAGTCAATGCTTCCAGTTCATTCTTCCAGTCAATGCTTTCAGGAAATCATACCAGGTAATGCTGCATAGTTATGGTCCGGTAAGGCCGCCGCTCAGTAAAAAAGCGGCGGCTTTTCAGTATTTACGCGCAATAAAAGGCGAAAAAATCAAAATATGAAACATTTTTTCATTAAAATCAGATAATATTGACAAAAGTGTTTAAAAGAGTAATATAAAGTCATAGGAAGGAACCAATATGAAAAGTGTACTTGTCAGGATACAGGAATATTCAGCGCAGGCCAGCGGGGCTGAGAAGGGGGTCCTCAGATTTTTAAGGGAAAATCCAGAGGAAGCCGCAGGATACAGCATAAAGCAGCTGGCAGATAAAACATTTTCCTCAGCGGCAACCATTGTCCGCCTGTGCAGGAAGATGGGATTTGACGGTTATAAGGAGCTGCAGAAATCCCTGTTATATGAGTCAGCCCTGCGCAGGGAGAGTACGCGGCCCATGGAGCAGGAGATAAAAAAGGACGACAGCCTGGAGGAACTGGTGAACAAGGTGACCTATAAGAACATAGTGTCTCTTGACAATACCAGGAAGCTTGTGGACCTGGATATCCTGAATCAATGTGTGGAGCTGCTGGACAGGAGCCAGACCGTGTATCTGTTCGGAATTGGTTCTTCCCTGCTGGTGGCCAGGGACATGTATCTGAAGCTTCTCAGGGTCAACAAGGCATGTGTGATCTGCGATGACTGGCATGCCCAGCTCCTGCAGGCCAGAAACATCCGAAGCTGCGACCTGGCTCTGATCGTCAGCTATTCCGGTCTTACTGAGGAAATGATAACATGTGCCAGGGAGGCCAGGCTGAGGGAGGCGCCGGTCATCACCATATCCAGGTTTGAGCAGTCACCCCTGGTCCGTCTGGCTGATTATAACCTGGCAGTGGCTGCAACGGAACTGATATTCAGGAGCGGGGCCATGTCATCCAGAATATCCCAGCTGAACATGATAGATATTTTGTATACGGCCTATGTGCACAAGCGGTATGACGAGTGTATGGAGCAGTTCAGAAAGACCCATATAGCTAAATCCGAGGGACCGGAGGAAAACCAAAACGCATTGTAAGGGGAGGAAACACCATGATAGATTTGTCAGTGTTGGTAACAGAAAGCAGGAATAAGGAGACCATGGGGCTGGACCAGATGACGCCCCTGGAAATTGTTACCGTTATGAACCGGGAGGACGGGAAGGCAGTGGAGGCAATAGGGGAGGTCCTGCCCCAGATTGCCCAGGCCATTGCCTGGTGTACGGACAGTCTGAAACAAAAGGGAAGGATCATCTATATAGGAGCAGGTACCAGCGGAAGGCTGGGAGTGCTGGATGCGGTGGAATGTCCTCCCACCTTCGGGGTGTCGCCGGACGTGGTGGTGGGCCTGATGGCGGGCGGCACCCCTGCCTTTGTCAGGGCAGTGGAGGGAGCAGAGGACAGTCAGACCATGGGTGAGGAAGACCTGAAGGAGATTCATCTGTCCCCGGCAGATATCGTCATCGGGCTGGCTGCCAGCGGAAGGACGCCTTATGTGATATACGGTCTCAGGTATGCCAAAAAGATTGGATGCAGAACAGTGGCCGTGTCCTGCAACCGTGATTCTGAGATAGGAAAGGAGGCAGACCTTGCCATTGAACCGGTACCGGGACCCGAGGTCCTTACGGGTTCCACCAGGCTGAAGGCCGGAACTGTCCAGAAGATGGTTCTGAATATGATATCCACAGGAAGCATGGTGGGTATCGGCAAGGTTTACCAGAACCTGATGGTGGATGTTGTGCAGACGAATATGAAGCTGATAACGAGGGCGGAAAATATTGTCATGACAGCCACGGGATGCACCAGGGAAGAAGCCAGGGACAGCCTGGAGGAGGCGGAGGGAAGCGTAAAGCTGGCAATCACCATGATTCTGCTGCAGTGCGGTGCAAAATCCGCAAAGACAAGATTAAATCGAGCTGGGGGGTATGTTCGTAATGCAATACAGGACGTATAAGGAAACCATGCTGCCGCAGATGGTGCGGCTGTGGAAAGAGGAAGCAGTGCGTATCCGGTATAAGGCCTATGATTCACCGGAAGAATGGAAGGCAGAGCTTTTGGATAAACCGGATTTTGACCCCGAGGGATGCATTCTGGCCTTTACGGATTCCGGCAGCCTGGCAGGGTTTGCAGCGGCAATCAGCCAGAAGGAATTCCTGCCGGGACAAAAACGGGACAATACGCCGGGCTATATATTCCTTCTGGTGGTAAAAGAGGAATATGAAGGCAGAGGTGTGGGGAGCAGCCTTTTGGAAAAAGCGGAAGCATTTCTGAAGGGCCAGGGAAAACATGAAATAAGAATCAGCCACAAATGCCCTATTAAAATGTCCTGGTACATAGACCGGGAGGGCCATGAGCACAACAAGGCGCCGGGAATCAGGACAGATTCCCCGGGATATATATTTTTTCAGAGAAGGGGGTATGAGCTGGTCCAAAAAGAGGTTTCTTATTACCTGGAACTGGAAAAATTTTACATTCCGGCAGATGTACAGAAACACATCATGGAGCTGGAGTCGGAGGGAATCAGAGTTGCCTGGTTTGACAGTGCCGGGAATTTCGGATATGAGGAAATGTTTGAGCGTCTGAAGGACCAGTCGTTCCTGAAAAAATTCCGGGACGGAATCCGGGAACATAAGAAGATTCTCATAGTGGAGGACAGGGACGGCAGGGTGATGGGCACAGCCGGAACCGTGTATCCGGAAAAAAACGGGCGGGGTTTCTTTTCGGCACTGGCAGTGGACCCGGCTGACGGGGGAAGGGGAATCGGCAATGTACTGTTCTTCAGCCTGTGTCAGGAGCTTAAGAACATGGGAGCGGAGTACATGACGATTTTTGTGACGGAAACCAATTTTGCCAGAAGGATTTATGAGAAGGCAGGTTTTTCAGCGGTACAGGAGTGGGCGATACTAAAAAAGACGGTATGACAGGCAAGAGATAAGAAAGGGGAAGGTATCTTATGACAAAGAAAGAGCTGGCACAATCAATCTGTAATTTGGTGGGCGAATCCAATATCAGGACCATAGCAAACTGCTATACCCGGGTCAGGCTGACTGTAAAGGATCCGGGAAATATAAAACGGGAGGAGCTTAAGAAGCTGGAGGGCGTACTGGGGGTCATTGAGGAGGGCAGCCATGTCCAGGTGGTGCTGGGGCCCGGCACTGCGGCGGCAGTGGCCCAGCTTATGAGCGATATGACCCAAATTAAAAGTGAAGAGGTGGACGAGGCCGTTCTCCTGAAAGAGGAAAACAGGGCTAAGAACAATGTCCCCTACAAGAACATGCTGAAAAAGATAGCTAATATTTTCATTCCCATTATCCCCGCATTCATAGCCTGCGGACTGGTGGTTGCTGTCTATGAATCATCCTATGTATTTTTCCCGGGCTTTCAGGATACGGATTTCGGCAAGATCATGAGCGCGCTGGCCTACTCAGTCTTTACCATCCTGCCCATCATCGTAGGCTATAATACATCCAAGGAATTCGGCGGAAGTCCCATTATCGGTGCTGTTCTGGCCTCCATACTGAACAGTTCATCCCTGGCAGGGGTACAGCTGTTCCATGTGTCCATTACACCCGGGCGGGGCGGCGTGATATCTGTACTGATCATTGCCTATGTGGCAGTGCTGCTGGAGAAACAGCTTCAAAAAGTCATACCGGATTTCCTGGACATGTTCCTGCGGCCGCTGATTACGGTCTGTGTCATGACCTTTGTGGGCCTGATGGTATTCCAGCCCATAGGCGGTTTCATATCGGAGACCATAGGAGCCTTTGTCAGCTTTATCATCTATAAGGTGCCTGTGCTGGCCGGTCTGGCCTCAGCCATCTATCTGCCTCTGGTAATGACGGGAATGCACCATGGGCTGATAGCAGTCAACACCCAGCTTATAGCGGATTTCGGCGTCACCTATCTGCTGCCTGTTACCTGTATGGCCGGAGCGGGACAGGTGGGAGCTGCGTTTTACGTATATTTAAAGACAAAGAACCAGAGACTGAAAAAGACCATTAAGAATGCGCTTCCCGTGGGTATGCTGGGTATAGGGGAACCTCTGATGTGGGGCTGTACCATTCCCCTTGGAAAGCCGTTTATAGCCTCCTGTATCGGAGGAGGAATCGGAGGAAGTATTATGGCTGTGATGAAGGTGGCGGCCAAGGTTCCTGAGCTGTCAGGAATCCCCCTGGCGTTCATTACCACCAGATTCCCGCTGTATTTCGTAGGTCTGTTCGCATCCTATGCAGCCGGCTTCATCGTGTGCAGGCTGATGGGATTTACGGACCCGGAGGACTAAACATCAAAAAATAAAAAAGATTAAAAATGCCTAACCCACATTGCCGTTGACTAACAGCCTTCAGGGTGTTTACAATATAATTAAACAGAAGGGCCGGCATGAAAAAGGGATCCCCTGCTCATACCGGGTATGAACGAAAAGGCAACGGAGGTGTGGTTATGCAGTCATTATCAGAGGTTAAGGCAGGAGCTGTCTGTACGATTAAATGGATGTTCGGCAATCCCCAGGTCATGGAGTTTATGCATCAGCATGACATCAGGGAGGGAAGTACCATCAATGTATTCCAGCACGGAAGGGACAGCATGATAATCGGAATGAACAATATGCGCCTTGCAATCGGAAATGAGGTTGCGGAGCGGATCAAGGTGTGATGCAGGCAGAAAAAATAACAGAACAGACAAGCAAAGCAGACCGTGAAGCAGATAATAAAGTAAATAGTAAAACAGATAACAAAACAGATAATAAAGCAGATAAAAAAACAGATAACAAAACAGATGGAATAAGAGCCGGAAAACAGGCCGCTGATATCTTGATGAGAGGTATCGGCGGCCTGAAATTTTTTTTGGAGTTTCCTCTTGAAATTTTTCCTCTAAAATGTTTCTCTGCCGGGAGAATAATTATGCAGTCAACTTCAAAAA
>OGLK01000272.1_pt1 | contig 32376 bp, 31 predicted proteins | sample 1572811 | NCBI WGS metagenome assembly OGLK01 (sample SAMEA2581898, study PRJEB24529) | metagenome | biome: Human gut stool | place: China | collected 2011
TGGTGGGGAGATACGTTCCTCTCACGGCCGGAAACACCTCCCCCTCCGCCCATCATCCCCCCGCAAGCATCCCCATCACTTTAAAGTACCCTTGCAGCTCCCCAACCGTACAAGCCTTCTCAGCCAGCAATTTCTTTGCCGCAGCCATTGCCTTTCGTTTGGTGCGGCCGGCAGAGGCCTCATCGTTCAGGGATTTTACATACTGGTCTATAAGCTCCTCCAGGATTTCCAGGTCGCCTTTTTCCCGGCGGAGGGAATCCAGGTATTTTACCTCCTTCATGGTCAGGGCGGCATGTTCCAGCAGGTCCGGGCGGCGCTCCAGGGTGCGTTTTATGGACTGCTGCCTGCGCCACTCCTCAATATTTTTATGGTGGCCGCTTAAAAGCACCTCCGGGACTTCCATCCCGCGGAATACCTCGGGACGGGTGTATTGGGGGTATTCTAACAGGCTGTCATGGAAGGATTCTTCCTCAGCTGAGGCGTCGTTGTTCAGAACCCCGGGCACCAGACGGGAGATACAGTCAATCATAACCATGGCGGGAAGTTCCCCGCCTGTGAGGACATAATCTCCCACGGAAAGATAATCCGTGGCAATCAGCTCCAGGGCACGCTCGTCGATTCCTTCGTAATGCCCGCAGAGAAAGACCAGATCCTCCTCCTTTGCCAGCTCCTCCGCTATGGTTTGGTTAAATACCCTGCCCTGGGGCGTCATATAGATAAGCCTGGGCTTCCTGGCGATGCGCCCGCACAGGGCCTCGTAAGCCTCGCACACAGGCCCCGGCTGCATAACCATGCCTGCGCCGCCGCCGTAAGGGGCGTCGTCCACATGTCTGTGCTTATCCTTTGAATAATCCCTGATGTCAATGGCTTCCACAGATATGGTCTTGCTCTCCATGGCCCGCCCCGTTATGCTGGTTCCCAGTCCTCCCATGACCATGTCGGGGAACAGTGTCAGTATGTGAAAATTCATCCGGTCTCCTTCCAGCGGTTCTTAAGCTTTGTCTGAAGGCGGTACAGGGTGTTCATAGCATCAAGAGGCGTCATGGTGGACAGCTCCAGACTGTCCAGCTCACGTATGATATCGTCATCCTTTACCGTATCAAAGAAGGACAGCTGCTGCAGGTCCACCTCATCCGGCTTCGGCACCGCCTTGTGCTGGGTTATGTTGGAACTGATTTCCGCAATTTCCTTTGCCCTGGCCGTGATGTCCGCATCGCTTAATTCTTCCGCGATTTCTTTTGCCCTGGCTATAACGGAATCCGGCACGCCGGCCAGCTTTGCAACCTGGATGCCGTAGCTCTTATCTGCACCGCCTCGGACAATCTTGCGCAGGAATACGATGTCGTCTCCCTGCTCCTTTACCGCTATACAATAATTTTTCACCCCTGCTATGGTGCCTTCCAGCTCTGTCAGTTCATGGTAATGGGTGGCAAACAGTGTCTTGGCTCCCAATAGCTTGGAATTGCTTATGTGTTCTATTACAGCCCAGGCAATGGACAATCCGTCAAAGGTGCTGGTTCCCCTTCCGATTTCATCCAGTACCAGAAGACTGTTTCTGGTGGCATTGCGCAGGATGTTGGCCACCTCTGTCATTTCCACCATGAAAGTGCTCTGTCCGCTGGCCAGATCGTCGGAAGCCCCCACCCTGGTGAAAATACGGTCGCATATGCCGATATCAGCCTCCTGGGCCGGCACAAAGCTGCCCAGCTGGGCCATAAGTACAATCAGGGCCACCTGGCGCATGTACGTGGATTTACCCGCCATGTTGGGGCCTGTGATAACGGACAGCCGGTTCTTTCCATTGTCCAGAAAGGTGTCGTTGGCCACAAACATGTCGTCCCGCATCATCTGCTCCACCACGGGATGGCGGCCGTTCTTAATCTGAATCACGCCCTTGTCGTTGATGGAGGGCTTCACATAGTTGCGCCGGGTTGCCACCACGGACAGGGAACAGAATACGTCGATTCCAGCTATGGACTTGGCCGTCTTTTGAATGCGGATGACCTCTGCCCCGATTTTGTCCCTGACCTCGCAGAACAGGTCATACTCCAGGGACACCAGCTTTTCCTCCGCGCCCATGATGATGTCTTCCAGCTGCTTTAATTCATCGGTGGTAAACCGCTCCGCGTTGGTCAGGGTCTGCTTGCGGATATAGTAATCCGGCACCTGGTCCTTGAAGGAGTTGGTCACCTCAAAATAGTAACCGAATACCTTGTTGAATTTCACCTTCAGGGTCTTAATGCCTGTCTTTTCTTTTTCCTTTGCCTCCAGCTCCGCCAGCCAGTTCTTACCCTCTGTCTTGGCATGGCGCAGCTTGTCCGCCTCCTGGTTGTAGCCGTCCTTTATGATGCCGCCTTCCCTGACCGTAATGGGCGGCTCCTCCACAATGGCATCCCCTATAAGCTGGAAGATATCCTGAAGGGGATCCAGCTCCCGGCCCAGCTCTGCCAGAAGTTCGCTGTTAAATTCTCCCAGTATCCGTTTGATGTAGGGAAGCATTTCCAGAGAGCTTCTGAAGGCAATCAGGTCCCTTGGATTGGCTGTCTTATAGCTGATTCGCCCTATCAGACGCTCCAGGTCATAGATGGGATTTAAGTACTCGCATATCTCTTCCCGGGAGATATAGTTCATGTTCAGCTCTTCCACCGCGTTCTGGCGCTTGATGATTTCGTCTCTGTGAATCAGCGGCTGTTCGATGCAGGCACGAAGCAGCCTGGCTCCCATGGCTGTCTTTGTCTTGTCCAGAACCCACAGCAGGGTGCCTCTCTTCTGTTTTTCCCGCATGGTCTCCACCAGCTCCAGGTTCCTTCTGGTGGATGTGTCAATAACCATGTACTGTCCGGTAGAATAGGGGGTGATGGTGGTAATGTGCTCCAGGGTGCTCTTCTGGGTCTCATAGATATACTGCATCACGGCGCCGGCGGCAATGATGCCTGTGGCATAGTCCTCCAGCCCCAGTCCCACCAGGGCTCCCACCTTAAAATGCTCCATCAGGATACGGCGGCAGGATTCCTCACCGAAAAAGCGGCTGTCCAGGGCAGAAATAACCACCTGATAGCGGTTTTTCAGCTCGTCCATATCCACGCCCGACATGTAAAAGGCATTGTTGCAGATAATCTCAGACGGGGAAAATTTGTTGATTTCGTCAAACAGTTCCCTGTCCGAATCCACCTCAGTCACCATGAAATCCCCGGTACTGATATCCGCGGTGGATATTCCGTAGATTCCATCCATATATACAATTCCCATCAGGTAATTGTTCTTTGTCTCATCCAGCACCTGGGAGCTGGTTATGGTTCCCGGAGTCACCACCCGGATTACCTCACGCTTCACCAGGCCCTTGGCCTGCCTGGGATCCTCCATCTGCTCTGCTATGGCGACCTTATATCCCTTCTGGACCAGGCGGTACAGGTAGGCATCCAATGCGTGAAACGGCACCCCGCACATAGGTGCCCGCTCAGAAAGACCGCAGTCCTTTCCTGTAAGGGTTATCTCCAGTTCCTTTGACACTGTCAGGGCATCATCGAAAAACATCTCATAGAAATCTCCCAGACGGTAAAACAGGACACAGTCCGGGTACTCCTTCTTTGTCTCCATATAATGCTGCATCATGGGAGATAATTGTGACAAATCTATCAAAATGCTGACCTCTCTTCTCTAGTATGCTTGTTTATTCTTGTTTTATCTTAATTTGCCGGTTATTGTTTGTCTGGTTCTATTCATTTTCCTTATCAGCTATATGTCCCATATAATAAAAGCCCTTGCTCTCCTGCAGATACACCGGCACCAGCCTTCCAATCATGGATGCATCTCCCGGGAAGTGTACCACTGTATTGTTGGACAGGCGGCCTGTCATAAGCCCCGGCGCATGGTCGTTCACCTCTTCCACCAGGACCTCCTGGACTGTTCTGACATCCCGTCCGCACACCTCTGCCGAGATATCCTGTACTTCCTTTAAAAGCCTGTCAAACCGCTCCTTCACAATTGCCTCCGGCACCTGATCTTCCATGGCTGCCGCCGGTGTGCCGGTACGCTTGGAGTAGATGAAGGTAAAGGCGCTGTCAAACCCCACCCTTCTCACCACATCCATGGTCTCCTCAAAGTCCTCATCTGTCTCGCCCGGAAATCCCACAATGATATCCGTTGTCAGTGAGATGCCAGGCACTGCCTTTTTAATCCGCTCCGCCAAATCCAGATACTGCTCCTTGGTATAACGCCGGTTCATAACCTTCAGAATCCGGCTGCTGCCGGACTGGAGGGGAAGGTGCAGATGACGGCATATCTTTTCAGACCTGGCCATGACCTCTATGAGTTCGTCGGACAGGTCCTTTGGATGGGATGTCATAAAACGGATCCGCTCAATTCCGTCTATCTTCTCCACTTCCTCCAAAAGCTGCGCAAAGGTCATGGGATTGTCCAGGTTCTTTCCATAGGAATTTACATTTTGTCCAAGGAGCATGATTTCCACCACTCCGTCCGCTGCCAGCTTCTGTATTTCCTTAATGATTTCTTCCGGCCTGCGGCTGCGCTCCCTTCCTCTTACATAGGGTACAATGCAGTAGCTGCAGAAATTATTGCAGCCAAACATAATATTGACTCCCGACTTGAAAGGGAACTTGCGTTCCACCGGCAAATCCTCTACGATCTGGTCCGTATCCTTCCATACATCCACAACCATCTTCGTTTTTCCCTGCTTCTGTCCGCCCTGGGTCCGCCGCTCCAGGCACAGGGATACCAGTTCCGCCAGCTTGAAGATATTGTGGGTTCCGAAAATCAAATCCACATAGCGGTAGCTTTTTCTGATTTTCTCCACTACTTCCTCTTCCTGCATCATGCAGCCGCACAGGGCTATCATCATGTCAGGATGCGTCTTCTTATAGGCCCCCAGCTGTCCCAGGCGTCCGTAAACCCGAAGATTGGCATTTTCCCGCACCGTACATGTATTATAGAGCACAAAATCCGCTTTCTCTGATTCTACAGCCTGGTAGCCGATTGTCTCCAAAATCCCCAGAAGCTTCTCCGAATCCCTGGCATTCATCTGGCACCCAAAGGTGTTGATGCAGCAGGTAAGGGGACGTCCCAGCCTGCGGGAAAGTTCGGCCAGCTGTCCCTTCGCCCGCTCCATGAAGTACTGCTGACGCTCCGGCTCCGCGGCAGGGGGGTCCTGGTTTATGGCTGTTTCTGCATTTTTTATGTTGTCAATGGTATCTCTGGATTCTTCCATTTATCTGCTCCTTAGCTTCTATAATTTAGCTTCTATATTTAAATAGTTCTGTTCGGATATTGCTTTCTTTCCCGAAACGCATAGCAGGCCGGGCCTTTTGCACGGTCCAGCCAATTGCGATTAACAGTATGAATTTTACTTTAAAATGGTTGGGAAGTCAACCGGGTATTCAAGCATGGCTGCAAAACATCCCGTTTTAAATATCTTGACAAAATACCAGCTTACTGCAGGTTAACCGCTATGGCGATTGCTATGGCAACGGTTCCCATAAGGAAGAAAAACGCCTGCATCTTAATCTGGAATTTTGCCCATTTTCCCCAGTCAATCCTGGCAACACCCAGGACGCCGATCAGACTGGCGGAAACCGGTGTGAACGCATCCACAAATCCGGCTCCCATCTGGAAAGCCAGTACCGCTACCTGACGTGTGACGCCTACCAGGTCCGCAAGGGGAGCCATGATGGGCATGGTCAGGGCGGCCTGTCCGGAGTTGGAGGTCACAATCAGATTGAAACAGCTCTGGAACAGGTACATAAACAGCGCTCCGATAAACGAAGGCACTCCTGCAAGCGCATTTCCAATGGTATACAAAATCGTATTCAGCGTGGACGCCACATTTGCATCGGAGCCGCCCAGCACCAGAAGAATTCCTTTGGCCATACCTACCACAACCGCGGTTCCAGCCAGGTCAGCCACACCGCTCTGGAAGGCGGACGCCATACCGTTGACCGTCATATCATTGAGCTTAAAAATGACCGCGGTCACACCGGCCGCAAATCCCATCACAAAGAACTGGGAGGCGATTTCCGGAATATAATACCCTTCCTGGGTAACACCCCAGATAATCCAAACCAGGACAGCCAGCATCTCCAGAAGAATCAGCTTATGGCCCAGACTGAATTCCCTCTCCTCCTCCGATACAGAGTCCATTCTTCCCCTGAAATAGGCATCACTCTCATAGACAACGGAGTGGGCCGGGTTCTTACGTATCTTTTCAGCGTAAATCATCATGTATCCTGCGGAAAGCAGAGTCACAATCACCCACATGGCCAGACGGAAGCCGGCGCCGGACAGAACCGGGATTCCCGCTATGCCCTGGGCCACCGCCACAGAAAAGGGACTCATCCATGAAACTGCATTGCCCACCTGGGACGCCACGTAGGTAACAGTGATGGCCACAATGGAATCATAGCCCAGCGCAATCACAAAGGGCACCATAATCATGGAAAAGGGAATGCACTCTTCTGCCATTCCAAAGGTGGCGCCTCCCAGGAAAAACAGGATAAATAACAGCGGCAGGGCCAGACGCTCCAAGCCCTTTGTCTTTTTGATGAAGGCGTAAATACCCGCATCAATGGCCCCTGTCTTCATGATAATTCCAAAGGAACCTCCCACCACCAGAATCAAGGCGCAGATTCCAACTGCGGAGCCGGAACGGTCCCCTGTCACCAGTCCCTCGAACACATAGTTGAGGAAGCCAAAACCGCCGAAATCCTCTGTGCCCCACACCTTTGCCGTCTTATGAAGCTTCTGGCTGGTATCATAGATGGATTCGCCGTACTGTCCGTACAGCACATCATCTGTCAGCCCCAGTTCATCCAAATCCTCCTGGGTCCACTCAGAAGAATCTGTTTCAAGAAACGCATCCAGCTCTGCGGGGTCAACACCCAGGGATTCCATCAGCGCTTCATCCCCGCTCATGGCTGTCAGGTTATCCTTCACCGCTTCCCGGTCCAGACGGTAGCTGTAACGGAACGTGTCCGCCATCAGCACGGTCTTGGTCTTTACCGCACCGTTGGAATCCGTATATTCTACCTTGTGGGTGCTGAATTTTCCCGCTGGTACTAAAAATGTCAGCAGCCAGCACAGGAATATGGCAGCAAATATAATTGCATACGTATGGGGTGTCTTCATCTTTGTATAATCCCGCTTTGGGGTACCGGTATTCTTTTTCTTGTTAAATGGCATGGTTCATATCTCTCCTTATGATATAAATTTTAAGGCCGCCCTGTGTACATGCGGCCTGTCTGACATGCCCTTCCATTTTACCCTAACGCTTGAAAATTAACAATATAAATTTCGTATATCTATTCCTGCTCTTCCCCGTCATCCCCATATTCCTGTTCCAGTCTGTCTGCCCGCTTCTTTTCAATCCTTACTATCACCACTCTTGTGAGCAGGAATACCACGACAAAGGTCAGCACCCCCGAGACCGCCTCTTTGGCATCCAAGGTTCCTGTTTTCGAGGTTCTCCAGAAAACCAGGATGAATACCAGTGCGCCCACTGCCACGGAGACAAGATTGCGCCTGACACGATGTTGCTGGCTGCCGTATCCCGGCCGGTACAGGCTGAACTTCAGCTGCCTTGCTCTGACATACTGATACAGGGGGGCCAGAATCAATATGACATATTCAACCACGCAGTCCCGGATTCCTTTTCCCATCAGCAGAACCTTAACCGCAAATGCCGCCGCCACAAACAGATACATAAGCATGGCCATCTCACTCATTATTTTATTTCTTACCTGTGTTGTTCTCTCGTCCATCATATCAGAATTCTCCTTCCTTTTCCTCTGACTTCCATATCTCCTGCTATTCCTCCCAGAACAGCTCATCCAGTGTCTTGTGAAGCGCCTTGCAGATTGCCAGGCAAAGATTCAGCGTAGGGTTGTACTTCCCCGCCTCTATCATCCCAATGGTCTGGCGGGTCACCCCTACCAGCTCAGCCAGTTCTTCCTGGGATAAATCCATACCGGCCCTGGCTGCTTTCATTTTCAGGTTTTTCACTGCCATCCCTCCCTCCTTACAGGCATCGCGTTTAAACGCATCAGCAGCATTTTATTAGCATTTTCCCGGGCCGTTCGGCCTTTTGCTCGGATTACCTCGGATTGCAATTCCTTCGCAATTCCTTCGGCCCCCGTCTTATATTACATATTATAAATTATATCGTTCTAAATGTAAAGTATATATTGCATTTTGTTTATTATATTTTCCTGTTCTCAGCAGGTTCTCAGCAGGAAACCTGCATGGGAGCTGACGGTATCCTTGGCATTTCCTTGTACTTCTTAGGAGGCACACCCAGTACCTTCTTAAATGCCCGTGAAAAATAATATTGATTGTCATATCCCAAATACTGGGCCACCTGGTATATATGCATGTCTGTATTGCAGAGAAGATAGCAGGCCTGCTCCATCTTCATGTTGATGTAGTAATCCATTGGCGCACACTTGACACATTCTTTAAAAACCGCGTTGAGATAGCTCTCCGACAGCCCTGCTTCCCTTGCAATCCGGGTCAGTGTCAGATTCTCCTGCAGATGATCCTTCATATAGGTTATCACACGATTCAGATATTGGCTCTTTGCTGTCCTGCATCTTCTCTCCAAAGCAATCTCCTCTTTTCCTGGTTTTTTGATTTCTTCTGATTTCTATTATAAAAAAACAATGGGATTTATCCTTGAAAATCATGCGCAGAAAAGGGAATATATTGAGTTTTTTATTCAAAAATGTTATAATTCATGGGATATAACCAGACAATATTGAGATTAAACAGAACAGATACTTTAAAAAACGTTCCAAAACCGGAACATACGCAAAAGGAGTCCGCGGCCATGCCTTCTAAAATCCAAATCATCACCAACGAACACCAGGAAGAGCTAAAGGAGCACGGGACCTATGAATTTCCCGTCCTTGTCAGCGACGAGGCCCTGTCCAGGTTCTACACCAGCTCCTTCCAGTGGCACTGGCATACGGAAATCGAGCTTACCCTCATCACAGAGGGGACTATGGTATATCAAATTAATGACCAGATCTTTTATCCCAGGGCCGGACAGGCGCTCTTCGGCAACTCCAATACCATGCACACCGGGCGCATGGAAAACGGCCGCGACTGCAGGTACATCTCCATTACCTTCCACCCCAGACTGCTGTACGGCTACCAGGGAAGCCGGATTGCCAGCCGGTATACGGACCCTCTGATGGAAAACGCCGCCCTGCCGGCTCTCTGCTTCGACCTGTCGCAGGAATGGCACGGGGAAGCGGTCGGGCTTCTGGAGGATATTATACGCATCGACAGTCTGCGCTATGATACCTATGAAATGGACATCCAGATGGACCTGTTCCGTTTCTGGAAGCTTTTATACCTTCACTGCCGCCCTGACCGGGAACCGGCACATACGGCGGGCAGGAAGAACCAGGAACGGATTCGTCAGATGCTCTCCTTCATCCATGAAAACTATCAGTCTGATATCACCCTGGATGATATTTCCCGCCACATCCATATCTGCAAAAGCGAGTGCTGCCGGGTCTTTAAGGGTTACATGAAGGAATCCCTGTTTGAATACCTGCTAAAATACCGCATTGAAAAGAGTATTCCCGATGTGCTGGAGGGAAAACTGACCATGACCGAGACAGCCATAAGGGCCGGCTTCACCGACCCCAATTACTTCTCCAAGGTGTTCCACAAGATAAAGGGCTGCTCTCCGAGAAGCTACCGGAAAACCCGGTCCTCCCCGCTGCCGTGATTCCGGTCTCCCGCACCGCCGCCCGGCCCGGGCCTCTGCACGGCCTTGGTGACTCCGGTCCGTTTCACCTTGTCAATGCCGCCCGACATGTGGGGAATCCGGTTCCCCACAAAAACAGCCCTCTGCACGCAGTCCTCCCCATACCGTTTTCTTATCTCATCCACAGCCGTGTCCAGCCTGGCGTATTTATCATGGAGTCCCCTGTCAAAAAGCTGATACTGATAATGGCCTTTTGGGCTGACCTTGCTTGTATGGACCCCCATCTGGCGGATGGGAGAATGATTCCACAGGCGGTCAAACAGGCTCCGGGCCGCCTCATAGATTTCCAGGGTGGTATCTGTAGCCGAAATCAGGGTGGTCTGACCGGATCCATGGCGAAATTCCCTGTCCGTGATGGAAATACCCACGCAGGCAGCTTCCATGCTGTCAGCCCGCAGCCTGGCGCACACGGTTTCCGTAAGGGATAATATGACCTGTTCTGCCGTCTCCCGATCCGTCACATCTGACGGCGTGGTCATAGAATTGCCGTACCCCTTATTCTGCGGAAGCTCTCTCAAAAATGGAGACACATCTCTTCCGTTGGCATAATTCCAGATAAACTCCCCCTGTTTTTTTAGATGCCTTTTTAACAGTTCCAAATCCGAGGCAGCCAGAGCCCCTATGGTCCTTATTCCCAGCGCTCTCAGCTTTCTCGCGGTGGCCGGCCCCACCCAGAACAGTTCATTTACAGGCAGCGGCCACATCTTCCTCTCTATCTCCCAGGTAAACAGGGTGTGGACCTGGTCCGGCTTTTGGAATTCAGAAGCCATCTTGGCCAGCAGCTTGCTGTCCGACACACCGATGTTCACAGTAAAACCCAGCTCCCGGCGTATTTCTTCCTTCAGCTGGTGCGCAAACGCTGTGTGCGTTCCCCATAATCCCATTGTGCCCTCCACCTGGCAGAACGCCTCATCTATACTGTACTGGTGAACATAGGGAAAATACTTCTTAAGCAGCTCCACAAGAGCGCTGGAGCAGCTCACATACAGGCTGTAGTCCGGAGGTACGATTACAAGCCCCGGACATTTGCATCTGGCCTCTGCCAGTGTTTCCCCTGTCCTGATTCCATACCCTTTGGCAGAGGAGGATTTCGCCAGCACAATGCCATGCCGTTCTGCCTCGCTTCCTCCGATGACAGAGGGAAGGTCCCGCAGATCCAAATCCTCCCCCAGGATACAGACCCTGTATGCGGCTGTCCAGCTCAAATAGGCGCTGTTCACATCCACATGGTACCATACCTGCTCTTTTTGGCTTCTCATGACAGTGTCCTGAAAAATGACCACTTATGGGTAGATATGCGGTATCTCAGCTCAATAAGACGTCTCTGGCCCTCTGCCACGGCCCAGCACACAAAGCTGATATGCTCCATGCCGCAAAACTTCTCTTCCCTGGAAGAGACAATGCTCTCAATCTTCACCGTGATGATTCCGTGCTCCTTATTCTCATACCGGAACCAGAGAGGCGTCATATCTCCCAGGGTGCTGCAGGCGCCAAACATCTGTATGGGTATATTTAAAGCCGCCACTGCTTTCACCTCCTGGTTCCAATATATCAGAACATATGTTCTGTTTCAAGTGGTAATTGCTGGGAGCCGGTTATTGCGCCGGCCAAATCATCTATTGAATCGTAAAACGGTTCTTCTCATATGAAATCACCCCGTCCCTCTGCATTCTGGACAGCTCCGCCGACAGCGCGCTTCTGTCCACGGACAGATAGTCCGCCATCTGCTGGCGGTTAAAGGGCACTGTGACGGTACGGCACCCCTGCTTTACGGATTCCTGGGACAGGTACACCATGACCCTCTCCCGCAGGGATTTGGGCGTGATAATATCCATTTTCTTCGTAAGCATCAGGTTTTTCCCGGCCAGCACATACATCAGGCTCCGTATCAGACGGTTGTGGAAGTCACAGCTGGATGAACAGGTGGTCAGGATGCGGTTCACGTCCATGAACAGGATTCTGGAGCGTTCCGATGCCTGCACATCCACCATCAGGGGTTCCCCCTTAAGACATGCATACGTCTCCCCGAATATCTGCCCCCCGCCTATATTCTCAATGATTTTCCTGTTTCCCCACACATCATCCTTAATGATGTTCACCGCCCCTTCCATCACCACCCCCAGACGGCCTGTCACATCACCGGCCCTGTATATATAAGCATCCTTCCTATAGGTCCTCTCTTCCGCTGAAAGGCATGTAAGCATGGCCTCTATTTCATGCTCCCTGATTCCCTGAAACAGCCTTGTTCCTGCCAGCAAATGAATATCCATATTTTTCTCCCTTATCGTTGTTTCAACAACTTACTTGTTGTTGAAATTATATTATACTTTCCCCATACCGTCAAGGGCAGGCAGAACATACCGCCTGCTCACACATATTTACGAGGAGGATATATCATGGAACACAATATGTTTTGTTTTCAATGCGAACAGACCGCAGGATGCAGCGGATGTATGGGAAAAGCAGGTGTGTGCGGCAAGACAGCTGCCACTGCCAGGATTCAGGATGAACTTACAGGAACCCTCATCGGCCTTGCCAGGGCGTCAGAAGGAAAAGACCGCTCTCCGGAAGCAGACCGCCTGATCGTAAAGGGACTGTTTGCCACCCTTACCAATGTAAGCTTTGATGACAGCGCCCTGAATGAGCTTCTTGCGGAGGCCGGACGCTTAAAACATTCCCTGTCCCCCATGTGCGGATCCTGTATGGCAGATTGCAGCCGGACAGAAGATTTTGACATGAACAGGCTCTGGTCAGAGGACGAGGATATACGTTCCCTTAAATCCCTGATTCTTTTCGGCATGAGAGGAATGGCAGCTTATGCGTACCATGCCATGGTGCTGGGCCATGAGGACAGAGGAGTCATGGACTATTTTTATAAGGGGCTGTTTGCCGTTGGTTATGACAGCTATACGGTTCAGGATCTGCTCCCCATTGTCATGGAACTGGGCGCCGTAAACCTGGACTGCATGGCACTGTTGGACAGGGCCAACCGCCAGGCCTTCGGCATCCCGGCTCCGGCACAGGTAAGCCTTACCGTGGAACAGGGACCCTTTATCGTCATTTCTGGCCATGACCTTCACGACTTAAAGCTTCTGCTGGAACAGACCCAGGGCCGGGGAATCAACATATACACCCACGGTGAAATGCTTCCCGCCCACGCCTACCCGGAGCTCAGAAAATACAGCCATCTGAAAGGCAATTTCGGAACCGCATGGCAGAATCAGCAGAAAGAATTTTCGGACCTTCCCGCCCCTGTGCTTTTTACCACCAACTGCCTGATGCCGCCCAAACCCTCTTACTCTGACCGGGTATTTACCACCGCCCTGGTGTCCTATCCGGGCATCGTCCATATTGACGGCCGCAAAGACTTCTCTCCGGTCATCCAAAAGGCCCTGGAGCTTGGCGGCTTCAAGGAGGATGTGACCATCCCCGGAATCAACGGCGGCACCAAGGTCACCACCGGATTTGGGCGGGAAGCTGTTCTGGCTGCTGCGGGCACCGTGGCACAGGCAGTCAGACAGAACAGGCTGCGCCACATTTTCCTGGTAGGAGGCTGCGACGGAGCCCGTCCCGGCAGGAATTACTACACGGACTTTGTAAAGCAGGCGCCTGAGGACACCCTTATTCTGACCCTGGCCTGCGGCAAATACCGCTTTAATGACCTGGAGCTTGGAACCCTGGCCGGCATTCCCCGCCTTCTGGACATGGGACAGTGCAACGATGCATTCGGCGCCATCCAGGTGGCCGCAGCCCTGGCAGAAGCATTCGGCTGCCAGGTCAATGACCTTCCCCTTACCCTGGTTCTGTCCTGGTACGAACAGAAAGCTGTCTGTATCCTTTTAAGCCTGCTGCATCTGGGTATCAGGAACATTTACCTTGGCCCCACCCTTCCCGCCTTTCTCTCTCCGGCCATACTGGAATATCTGACCGAGCAGTTTGAAATCCATCCCATCTCCACACCGGAGCATGACCTGGCCGCGATTCTCGCCTGAAATTCCGGCCGTGAACAGGGACCTGTACGCCGCACCGGCATACAGGTCCCTGTTTTATTGTTCCCTAATCTTGATAAATACGTATTCCTTATCCCCGGATTTCTCCTGGCAGTAGCGATACCCCAGACGGTCAAACCCCTTAAGCCCCTCCGCGTCCCGGACGCCCCGCTCCGCCATAAACCGGACCATCTCTCCTCTGGCCATCTTGGCCTCGGTGGCTTTCACCTTTACCTTAAGACCGCCTGTTCCGTCCTCTGCAAGGGTTCCGAACACACAGGTCACATAATCAATATGGGCTTCCAGATAGGGTTCCACTGCCCTGCTGTATTCTTTTGAGGCCAGATTCACAATCAATGTCTCATCCGCGGCCAGTTCCCGGCAGATAGAGCTTCCCCAGTAGTCATAAAGGCTTTTGATACCTGACGGAAGCTCCACCTTTGCCTGCATCTCCAGGCGGTACGGCACGATGCCGTCCAGGGGCTTAAGGATACCGTAAAACCCGGACAGAATGCGCAGATGCTCCTGCACATAATCCCACTGTCCCTGCTCAAACACCCCAGGCGCCATGTAGTGATACTGGATTCCCTCGTAGGATAAGAGGGCCGGGGTCAGGCGCCTTTCAAGGTCCATCTCTTTAAAACGGCCGTAATTAAGCAGAGCTATCTTTTCATTGCACTGCCACAGCTTCCTGGCCTGGTCTAAGTCCAGGCCCTGTATGTATCTCTTCAGTTCTTCTGCCCTGGAAAGGAAACAGGGAAGATTCGCCCATTCCAGCTCGTCTTCCCTGATATTCATTTTCTTGGCAGGTGATATGATTATCTTCATCCTGTCTCTTACTCCGTTTTCTCTTATTCCACTTTCTCTATCTTTGGAAAATACGTAAACAGCACCTTGGCTATAATCTTGTCCTTCTCCACAAACTGGTTCTTCCAGAACCGGGCATCCAGGGAATTGTTCCTGTTGTCTCCCATCATGAAGTAGCATCCCTCCGGCACTGTATAGGGACCGTAGGAGCCTTCCATTGGTTCGGGAAGGTAGGGTTCGTCAAGGGGCGTGTCTGAATCATTGATATAGACTTTTCCGTCCACCACGTTCACGGTCTCACCGGGAAGCCCTATGACACGCTTTACGTAGTAGATTTTTCCCGTTGGATCGTCCGGGAAATGGAAAATCACCACATCCCCTCTCTCAGGGTCGCTGGTCAGATAGGACAGCCTGGATCCGATGACACGGCTCTTGGACATGATGGTGTTCTCCATGGAGCCGGTTGGCACACGGCTGTTGGCTATGATAAAGTTGTTAAGGACCAGGGCGATGATGACTGCTGCCACGATAATCTGTATCCAGCTGATAATCTCCTTTTTCCAGCTGAAGGGTTCTTCCTCCTGCTGTTTCCTGCTCCTTTTCCTGCTGTTTTCCTCTTCGAGCATATATATTTCCTCTTTTCCTGCATTCTGTCTGACAAAGCCGGGAACAAATGTAAAATGTCCCGGCTCCTCTGTAGCTGTAATCAGCGAATCTGTCCATCTCCGTAAATAATATACTTGGTAGTGGTCAGTTCCTTAAGGCCCATGGGGCCTCTGGCGTGAAGCTTCTGGGTGCTGATGCCGATTTCTGCTCCGAAACCGAATTCCTCACCGTCTGTAAAGCGGGTGGAAGCATTGACGTAGACAGCCGCAGCGTCCACCTCATTTAAAAATGTCTGGGCATTGAAATAATCAGAGGTCACGATTGTTTCCGAGTGACCTGTATTGTAGGTATTGATATGGCGGATGGCCTCATCCACAGAGTCCACCAGCTTTAAGGACAGGATATAATCCAGGTACTCCCTGCCCCAGTCCTCCTCGGTGGCCCTGACAAAGGAAGGTTCAATGGCACAGGCGTCCTCGTCTCCCCGGATCTCCACCTGCTTTTCCTCCAGCTTCTTCCTGAGAAGGGGCAGGAATTCCTTTGCAATGCTCCTGTGCACCAGAAGGGACTCGCATGCATTGCACACGCCGATTCTCTGGGTCTTGGCATTGAAGATAATGTCCAGGGCCATATTCTGGTCCGCGGAAGCGTCCACATATACATGGCAGTTGCCGGTGCCCGTCTCTATGACAGGGATGGTGCTGTTCTCCACCACGGTCTTTATAAGTCCCGCCCCTCCTCTGGGGATGAGCACGTCAATGTACCTGTTCAGGCGCATCAGCTCCCTGGTGGTATCCCTGCTGGTATCCTCAATCAGCTGGACCGAATCCTCGGGCAGGCCGGCGCTTGCGAGTCCGGCGCGCAGGCACCGGGTAATGGCCATATTGGAATGAAGGGCGTCGCTTCCGCCCTTTAAGATAACCGCATTTCCTGATTTGAAGCAGAGGCCGAAGGCGTCTGCCGTCACATTGGGGCGGGCCTCATAAATCATGCCGATAACCCCCAGAGGCACACGCTTCTGCCCAATCTGAAGGCCGTTGGGGCGAAGCTTCATGGACAGCACCTCTCCCACAGGGTCCTCCAGGGAGGCCACCTGCAGCAGGCCGTCCGCCATGGCCTGAACCCTGGCCGGCGTCAGCTTAAGACGGTCCAGCAGTCCCTGGCTCATGCCGCCGGACCTGGCCTTCTCATAATCCATAGAATTGGCCTCCAGGATTTCCTCCTCGCCTTCCAGCAAAGCCCTGGCCGCTTCCTCCAGTCCCATATTCTTCTCCCTGGAGCCCAGGGTACCCAGTACACGCGATACTTCTTTGGCACGGCTGCCTATTTCATTCAATGTCATCATAATCTCCCCTTCACAATGCATCAGACTTCCTTGATTCCGCCATGTTTCTTTCCCAAATCCGTGATGGAGCCGTCCGGCTCCTTGATGGATATGTTGTTCAGGTTATTGCGGAGGCTTCCCCGTATAGCTGCAACGTACTCCTGGCGCAGCCGGGCCTGTTCCTCCTTCTCCTCCTCTGTCAGCCCCACTGACTGGGACTTGTGGTACAGTTCGTTGATGCGGTCAATCCTTGACGCGTCCATACATTCACCTCTTTCAGGGCCTGGCGCCCGGCCGGGCGCCTTCCCTAGTATTCATTGTTCAGATAATGCATCAGGTCAAAATCCAGATTGGTATGGGCCAGGAACAGGGTTCCCTTTTCCTTTCCCGACATGATGTCCAGTATGACATCCACCTGGTCTCCGTTGGCTATGACCATATCGGCTCCGCTGTCCGTGGCAATCCGGGCCGCTGCCAGCTTGGCCGACATTCCCCCGGTACCCACGTCGCTGCCCGACGTATCCTTGCCCATACGCAGGAATTCCGGCGTAATTTCAGGCACCAGGCTGATAAATCCGGCCTCCGGGTTCTCCCTGGGGTCATCTGTGTAAAGGCCGTCTATGTCAGACAGCAGGATGAGCAGGTCTGCCCCGATCAGAGCCGCCACAATGGCTGACAGCCGGTCATTATCACCGAAGCTGTCCACATATGGAATCTCTGAGGTGGATACCGTATCGTTTTCATTGACAATGGGTATGGTTCCCAGGTTTAACAGCTCGTCAAAGGTATTCTGGGCATTGTACCTGGAAGAATCATTGACCATGGTGTCCTTTGTGAGAAGGACCTGGGCAGCTGTCTGGTTGTATTCCGCGAACAGCTTCTGGTAAATCATCATGAGCCTGGCCTGGCCCACAGCCGCAAAGGCCTGCTTCTCAGCAATGGTATCCGGCTTCCTGTGACGGCCCAGGGCCTGCCGCCCCGCCGCAATGGCGCCGGAGGACACCAGGACCACGTCCTTTCCCTGTCCCCGCAGGTCGCTGACAACCCGCACCAGCTTTTCTATCTTCATCAGGTTCACTTCCCCTGTCTGAGCATGGGTAAGGGAAGATGAGCCAATTTTAATCACAATCCTCTGTTTATCCGCAAGATTCTGACGTTCCTGGGTTTCCATGATATACTCCTTTATCTCATCAAACGATTCCTGTTTATCTTACACCAATTTACAGGTCACGTCAATTTCTATGTTGTAAATGTTCCTGTCATGTTTTAGCCACTGTCCGGGACGGACGTAAGGGGCTGTACCTGCGGATAATCTCTTCTGCCGTCTTGATTCCGTCCATGGCTGCCGAGGTAATTCCCCCTGCATAACCCGCTCCCTCACCGCAGGGAAAGATTCCCTTTACAGGGCTTTCCATTCCCTGGTCCCTGGGAATGCGGACCGGGGACGAGGTACGGCTCTCAATGCCAGCCAGGATGGCATCCGGCCGGTCAAAGCCGCGAATCATGGTTCCAAATCCTTCCATTCCTTCCATGAAAGCCCGGGACAATGGTTCCGGAAACAGCTCCCTGAGATTGGCAAAGGCATACCCGCCCCTGAAGGCGGGATTCACACCGCCAAATCCCTCTGAGACACGGCCTTCCTTAAAATCACCGTAGAGCTGTACCGGTATGTTTCCCTTTCCCAGGCAGAAAGCGGTCTCCTCCAGGCGCCTCTGGAACCGGATTCCTGCCATGGCATCCCCAGGCGCTTCGCAGCCCTGGTCTGTTCCGGCTCCAGTCTCCATCCCGCAGAAATCTTCCGGCGTGACCGTAACAATAATGGCGCTGTTGGCATTTTCCCCTGCCCTGTCATGATAGCTCATGCCGTTGACCGCCAGGCGGCCCGGCTCAGAGGACGCATTGACCACGTAGCCTCCGGGGCACATGCAGAAGGAATAGACTCCTCTTTCGTCAGAAGCCTTCCATGTAAGCTTGTAGCTGGCCGGCCCCAATTCACCGCATTCCTTCATGCCGTACTGGCTCTCATTGATCAGCGTCTGGGGATGCTGTACCCTCAGTCCCACCGCGAATGCCTTTGGCTCCATGGGGATTCCTCTGGCCAGCAGGGTCTCAAAGGTATCCCTGGCGCTGTGTCCGATGGCCAGCACCACTGTCTCCGCCTCAAGAACCTGGCTGCCGTTGACAACAAGGGCTTTTATGCGCCTGGATTCCCCCGGCTCCCCCTCCGTCACAAAATCCGTTACCTGGCTTTGGAAAAGGACCTGGCCTCCCAGCTTTTCAATCTCTGTCCGTATGGATTTGACAATGCGGCTTAATACATCGGTTCCGATGTGGGGCTTATTCACATACAGGATAGACGGGTCCCCGCCGAACTCTGTCAGTATGCGCAGCACTTCCCTGTTTCTTCCAAAGGTATCCTTTACAAGGGTGTTAAGCTTTCCGTCAGAAAATGTTCCTGCCCCGCCTTCCCCGAACTGCACATTGGAGGACGGGTCAAGCTGCCCTGTTTCCCAGAACCGGGCCACCCGGTCCGTCCTCGCGTCCACGTCCTCCCCCCGTTCCAGAAGTATGGGCATGTACCCCTTTCTGGCCAGCATAAGGCCGCAGAACAGTCCGGCCGGGCCGGTGCCGATAATGACAGGCCGGCCCGCCATACACTCAGTACCCGGCTCAGGAAGCCGGTAGGGTGCTTCCTTATGGACCGCCACATTCCGGTCCTTCAGCCTGCGCACCAGCTTTTCCTCCTTCTGGAGTCCGGCCTGCCTGATTCCTATGTCCACCACGTAACTGTACCATATATCCGGCTTCTTTCTGGCGTCCACGGACTGCTTGACGATAGTGAGCTTCTCTATCTCCTCTGACGGAACACGCAGTACCCTGGCAGCTTTCTCCAAAAGGCCGGCCCTGTCGTGTCCCAGGGGCATTTTTAACTGATTAATACGAATCATTTTCTGTTCCTCTTTCCGTCTGGGGCAGGGGCATATGCCCCATGTGCCGCCGCCTTATTTGCGCCTGCCTCATGTTTCCCAACGGAATGTCCTCCCGCCGCATGTGTCCCCGCTATCATACCGCTGGACCAGGCAAACTGCAGGTTGTATCCGCCGCAGATTCCATCCACATCCAGCAGTTCTCCCGCCAGATACAGATTAGCATGAAGCCTGGATTCCATGGTGGCGGCATCCACCTCACCGGTGTCCACCCCGCCGCAGCACACCTGGGCATTGACAAAGGGATTCACTGACATGACAATGGCTTCATAGGACTTTATCTGTCCCAGAAGCAGTTTCAGCTGTTTTGGGGACAGATCCCCGGACTTCTGGGACGGTTTGATGCCTGCCAGCTTAATGAGAACCAGGGCCAGCTTCTTGTTCAGCAGACCTGTAAACAGTTCCTCCACCGTCTTATGGCCCAGAAGAGACGCGCGCTTTTTAAGCAGGCCAAAGGCCTCACCGTCATCCCAGGACGGCATAAAGTCCACCAGGGCTGTGACCCTCTTACCCTGGTCCAGGGCCCTGGCCGCAAACCGGCTGACCTGGAATACAGGGATGCCGGACAGGCCGTAATCTGTCAGCTGCAACTCTCCCCTGTCCCGGGCCAGCAGTTCACCGGCCGCCATGAGCTTTACCCCGGCCTCCGTACGGATACCCGCCATCTGCCGGTACAGGTTTCCCTGGCACCGCAGCTGCACCAGGGCGGGAAGGGGTTTAATTACCCGGTGTCCCAGTCTCCCTGCCAGCTCATAGCCGCTTCCGTCTGAACCGGTGGACGGAGCTGCCTTGGAGCCGGCTGCCAGAATCACTGCGTCCGCGTCCAGTATGCCCTGGTCTGTATACACTTTATAACGGACGTGACCGCCGCCGGCCGCCGGCTCTATCTTCTCCACACGGCACGAAAGAAGCACCGCCACGCCCAGTCGCTCCACCTCGCTGCGGAGCACGTCTAACACAGCCGATGCCTGGTCCGAATTGGGATAAATATATCCGTTTCTGTCCTTTGGCTCTATTCCAAGACCTTTAAAAAAAGCCAGGGTCTCATCCACCCCAAAGCCCCGGATAACTTCCATGGGAAACTCCTTCCGGCCGCAGCGGTAACAGTCCGCCTCCATCCGCAGATTGGTCAGGTTGCACCTGCCGTTGCCCGTGGACAGGATTTTCTTTCCCACCCGGTCCATGTGCTCCACAATGGTCACATGGGCCCCGTTCCTGGCCCCGCCAATAGCCGCAGTCAGTCCCGAGGCCCCGCCTCCTATGATGACGATTCGTTTTCTCATGATTGTTCCAAAGCTCCTTATCCTGCTCTTAATGCTCTTAAGTTTACACCCCATTTTATATGTTTTTCTGCCACATTTCAACTGTTTCCTGTTATTTACGGCGCCGGACTGCCAAAAGACCGCCCAAACAGCCGCCTCAAATCCTGGTATTCGCAGAAAGGACCGGATTCCCAGTGCGGAAATCCGGTCCCTTTTAACCCCTGCCTCACGTATTACTTTGCTTCCATGTATTACTTTGCTTCCATATATCACTTTACTTTCATGTATTAATCTGCTTCCACAGATGGATACCTCTATTCTTCATCCGTAAAAATGAAACAGACAATCCGACCGCCGCATAGCCGGATCTCATCAGCTTGTATACGATTCCAAATAATGGTATACATCCATCATAGACGGAAACCATATGCCCTCCATCAGCTTCTCCCTCTCCTTTTCCGGAAAATCCGTGACAGGAATATGGGTATAGAGGCAGATGGTGCTGCGGTCGCTGCAGAATACCAGGAGAAAGCCGGACTCCGACACAAGATAGTATTCTTCTGCCGGAGAAACGCTTTCCAGTATTGGCTTTACCTGTTCCTGGTTCATGGCGGCCCTGTCATCCACATCGTTGACTGTCTCCGTCTCAATGACCGTATTGGGAACTGCCTGTTCCTGCCTGACGCTATACCGGGTAATTCCATACGCAACAATGAGACACACAATGGATGTGACTGCAAACAGGGCAAAGCAGTATAATAACTTCTTCATGCACTAACCTCCTCGCCGGCCCAGGCCCCGCCATGCCGGTCAGCATGGCGCCGGACGCCGCTTTAAGGTTAGTATCTGCTTTCTTATTCTGTTTTAATCATGCATTCTCAAATTTTTCCTGATAAATACAACAAACATGCCCTTTTGTCTCTTATCCCAGAAGCCGGAACCGGTTCAAAAGACGGACCAGTCTCCTTCCTCCCGGCATTCCCTTAAGCTCCTCCTCCTCCACTGCCCTGAACCTTACAAGGAGCACGGCATAGACCAGGATGGCCACTGCCACCGAGGGGAACACCACAATGGCCATACCCATCCTGCCCCTCATCAGCTGGTCAGGAAGCAGGGCGTAAATGCCTCTGTATACCCCATAAGCGGCCGCTCCCATGAAGCCGGCGCATATTGTGGGCAGGATGAGCGTTCTCTTATATTCCTGCCTGTATCTGGCAAACCTGGCAATGGCATGTCCGTTTAACAGACACATCACAAGGGCAAATATAATATTGGCAAACACCACACTGTAAATTCCCATCTTAAATATCATAAGGAACACTTCCAGCACCGCCACATGAATGACCAGGGCAATGACGGCATGGCGTATGGGCACATCCATGTGGTTCAGGCCCTGGAGGACGGCGTTTGTAACAGTTGACAGGGAGTAGAATACCACGGCCAGGGAACCAGCCATGGAGAGCCGTATCAGCATGGTATTGTCCTCACTGATAAACAGAAGGTTGCAGACCGGCTTAGCCAACACCGTGATTCCCACTGCTGCCGGAATGGCAATCAGCAGGGAAAAACGGATGGAGGTTGCAATCCGCTCCAGCTTCTCCTTCCTGTTCCTGTTTGCAACCGCCCTTGTGAGGGACGGTATCAGAGAGGATGAAAGGGCGTTGGAAACAGCCACCGGTATATTAAAGAGCAGCTGGTACTGTCCCAGCACGCCCCAGTAGGTGGCAATGGAATCCTCCATATACCCCAGCTTGTCCATGCCCTGGCCGAACAGGTAATTGTCCACCACATTGGAGCAGTTGTAGATGCCGCTGCTGATGACAATGGGCAGCACGGTAATGGTGAGCACATAAAATATCCGGCGGTAGCTCTCCGTCCTCCCCGACACATCCTCCCGGACCATCTGCCTTCTCTCCCGCCCTTTGGATGCGGTAAGGCATATAAAAAACAGAAAAGCCGTGAGCGCTCCTGCCCCGGTGCCGATGGTGCCGCCCGCAGCCCCCAGCGCATAGGAATAATCCTTTGCCCCCTGGGCAGCATTAATGGACGTACCCACGCCAAAGAGAATTCCGGCTGCGACCACGCTGACCACCGCGTTGACAATCTGTTCTAAAATCTGTGATACGGCCGTTGGCACCATGGTGCCCGTCCCCTGGAAATATCCTCTGAGCACGCCCAGATATGCCATGATCCAGATGGTGGGCGCCAGGGTCTTTAAGGCGTACCGGCTGAAAGGCGTCTTGATGAGTTGTGCGAACAAATCCGCCCCAAACCACAGAACCACCGCCGCTATGCCTCCCACTGCCGTAGCATAAATAAGAGCCGCTTTTAAGATGCGGCTGCAGTTTCTGTGCTCCCCCCTTGCCAGCCGGGCAGATATCATCTTCGACACTGCCACCGGCATGCTGTAGGAGGATAATATAAGGAGGATATTATACACGTTGAAGGCTGACGTATAATATCCGTTTCCCTGTTTTCCGATAATATCGTTAAGGGGCATCCTGTAAAGCATGCCGATAATGCGTACCACGATACCGGCCATGGCCAGGATGCTTCCCTGTATGACAAAATTAGCTGCTTTCTGTTTCCTGGTTTTTTTCCTGCTTGTCCTTGGATTCATGTTTATTACTGTGTATCCTCATTTCCGATAATTTCCGACTTGGCAAAGTCCCTGGTGGGAATGATGCAGACCCATGTCTTTCCCTGATTCAGCACAACTTCATCGTGGTTGGCATCGAAGTAACGGGTGGGACCGAATTCTCCGTCCTTTTCCCAGTTAATAGGAATCGCTTTGCCGTCAGTCATAAAATACCCGCATTCCGTAGTATGTACATTGATATCCAGATAATCCGTGGTGGCGTAATGACCGGTCTGGCAGTACTGGAAAATCACATTTTTCACCGCAACAGGCCCTTCATCCCCCTGATGGATGCCGCCGTACTGGTAACGGTGGTAAAGCCCGTCCGAAGGGTCGTACACAAAGTATGCCTGGTTCATGATATATCCGGTCTTTGCCGTGCCTGCGTCCATGACTCCCGGACGCTCTGTCAGGGATGCCTCCCTGCCGTCCCTGGCAAAAAGATAATGGCCCTTGTAGGACGGGGCGTAAGACTGGGTGTACCCCAGCTTCTCTATGGAGGCCGTAATCCTGTCCCCGCTGGTATATGCATTATGAGGCGATTTCTTGTCCTTTGTGCGGTAAAAGGCCAGATCGCCGATGGCGTCCAGACCGTTGATATGGTCCACATTTTTCAGGTAAGGCTTGGCAAAGGTGCTCTGTCCAAAGTGTACATAGACAGCGTCAAACTCCCTGGCAAAATAGGTGTAGTAGGTCCGGCAGCTGCGCACGGAACCAATGCGTTCCAGACCGTCGTAATCCTCTATCAGGGCCATGTACCGGTTCATGCCTCCCTCCACCGGCGCCTCATAGACCACCCCCGCCCTGTTAATGCCGTACTGGGGCCTGGCTTCCTTGTCATTGCTCATCATCACAGCCGCGGGCCGGCGGTTTCCCTTGGCGGTTTCCACCATCTGGCCGGTCAGATAGCTGCGAATCATACCGTTTTCCTCTGTCCGTTCCTCAGGAAGATAAAATGCCGGCAAGTTTCCGGTGTCCTCCTTTTTTGTCTCCGGGTCAGACCGGATGATGATATCGGGTTCAGCGGCCTCAGTGGTGGCAGGAGGCTCCTGAACCGTGGTTGCTTCCACGCTGGCTTCCCTGGCGCAGCCCGTCAAAAGGACTGCTGCCGTCAGTCCTGCCGTTAAACCGATTGCCATCCATCTGAACCCGTTTCTCATCTTGTATACCCCCTGGTTTCCAGTATCTCTTTCTGCTTTTCTTCCATCACCAGCCGCTCGCCGTCCTCCATATGGTCGTAACCAAACAGGTGGAGCATGCTGTGGGCTGTCAGGAAGGCCAGCTCCCTGGTCTGGGAATGGCCGTATTTCTCAGCCTGTTCCTCCACCTTATCCACGGAAATCACAATATCCCCCAGCATCAGCTCTCCGGTTTCAGGATTGAAGTAATCCTCCACAGCCTCCTCCACATGGTCAAAATCCGATGGCGACTCATAATCCACCATAGGAAAGGACAGCACGTCCGTGGGAGCGTCAATCTGACGGTGCTCCCGGTTGATTTCCTGTATGGCGTCATTGTCCGTAAGAATGACATTGACCTCTGCCTCATAGGGACAGCCCTCATAATCCAGGGCAGCCAGCACAGTGTCCTCGATGATTTCCCGGTAGGGCAAATCCAGTACCTTTTCTGCTTCGTATTCAATTGAAATGGTCATACTCACTTCTCCTTGGCGGATTAATTCCGCTCCCGTATCCTGCGCCGTCCTGCAGGCGGGGTATTCTTTTGTTCATATGTCTCATAGGCCTGTACAATTTTCTGCACCAGCGGATGACGCACCACGTCGGAACTGGTCAGGTAGCAGAACCCGATGTCGTCAATCCGTTTCAGCACCTTAAGGGCAGTGTCCAGACCGGAAACAGCGCCTCCCGGAAGGTCCTTCTGGGTCTGGTCTCCTGTTATGATGACCTTGGAGCCAAAACCGATTCTGGTCAGGAACATCTTCATCTGGGCCGGGGTGGTGTTCTGGGCCTCATCCAGGATAATGTAGGCGTTGTCCAGGGTTCTTCCTCTCATGTAGGCCAGGGGCGCCACCTCAATAAGCCCCTTCTCCGAATTGTGGAGATAGCTTTCCGCCCCCATAATCTGGTACAGGGCGTCATAAAGAGGACGCAGATACGGGTCAATCTTGCTCTGGAGATCGCCCGGCAGGAATCCCAGCTTTTCTCCGGCCTCAATGGCCGGCCTGGTAAGGATAATGCGCCCCACCTCGCCGTTCTTAAAGGCCTGGATGGCCATGGCCATGGCAAGGTATGTCTTTCCCGTGCCGGCCGGTCCGATGCCGAACACAATCATCTTCTTGCGGATAGCATCCACATAATGCTTCTGCCCCAGCGTCTTTGGCTTTACCGGCTTGCCGGATATGGTCCGGCATATGATATCCTTGTCAATCTCCAGAATCTGCCCGTCATTCTCCGTAAAAGACAGGGACAGGGCATAATCCACGTTTTGTTCCGTAATGGTATTGCCCCTCTTGGACAGTTCAATCAGGTTGTTGAACACGCTTTTTGCCTGGCCTATAGTTTTCTCTGGTCCGATAATTTTTATTTCGCCGTCCCTGGCTATCATGGTCACATGCAGGGTGCGCTCTATCTTCTTTAAGTAGGTGTCAAATTGTCCGCAGACATTCCGCTCATGCTCTGCGGGAATGTCAATCATTGTCTCAATTACACTCATTCAGCAGTTATTGTCTCCTCTGGTTTTTCTCCCGGCTCTCCGCCGGAATTCATATCAGGCTCCGCTGCCGGCTGTGTCTTAACAATGGATTCCTCTGTGACGAGTTCACCTGTCAGACGGCATTCAGAAACACTTGTTTCTATTCTATCATTATTTTCAAGAATTTGTACCCCCTTTTCCTCTAAATTTTTGACAAATTGGTAATTTATGGCTTTTGACAGCTCCTTTAACTCATCCTCCCTGTAATTTCTCTCATAAGCAGCCATTTCCCGGCCCTGTATGGCGCCTATATAGACAGGAAGATAGAAATTGGAAAACAGCCTCAGCTGTTTTTCCTCCATGGAATAATCCCACTCCCCCTGTCCCCTTACCGGGGTCAGGAAGGTAAAGGACCAGGCCCCGGCCTTCATGTACCACCCTCTCCGCCTGCGCCCCGTATGGACACGTTCCTGATGCAGCAGAGGAAATGTTTTCTCATATTGTTTGACGGTTCTGGCCACAATATCCGCATCCGCGTGAACCATGTAGGCATTGATCTCCTCCTCGTTGTCACCGATAATGGGTACCCGGCCGCTGACCAGTACCTGTCCCTCCTCCACCTGGTCCCCCACACAGACCTGGGCAACCCCCTGGCGCACCACCATGGAGGTGATGATTCCGGGCTGGGACGCCACAATGTCGCAGGGTGTCTCGTCCTTCTCAGGGATAGTGGACAGCACCTCGTTTTCCTTGATGTGGATGAGCAGCCTTGTGCCGGAAACACGGGCAGACACCCAGGTTATCTCGGGAAAGCTTGTGCGCATGGAGGCCTCCAGATCCTCGCAGTTAATCCTGGCCTTTAGCATGCCGTAATCAATGTCCTGGGTGTCCAGAAAACGGACCAGAGTATCGTAGGTATACCTGTAATTACCCTCAAACTGGATATCCCAGATAAACAGGGACATGACGTAAAGCACCAGGAAAAAGGCCATGATTCCGGCACCGTAATACCAGCGCTTCCTGTGCCTGTAAATAAAAAATGGGAGGCCGAAACGGCCGGTAATGTGCAGCCTTACCTGTGCCTTGCGCACCAGGGGCTTCACCCGGCGGTATCCTTCCACAGTCATAAAAAACTCATAATCCCCGTCCCGGTTGCATATCAGTCCCCATACCTCCAGACCCCTGGCATTGCAGAGATTCAGGAAACGTTCCGGTGAATAGCCGTGAAGACGGAGTCTTACATATCCTTCCCAATTATGTAACAGCCATTCAATCAAACAGGCCCCTCCTTTGATTTATGTTTCAAATTCCAAAGAACCGACCTGGCCGGTTATCTTCATCTCCTCCGCCGTATAATAATCAATCTTTAAGCGGGCTCCGTGAATCACCACCTTGCAGTTCCTGGCCTGGAGCTTAATCAGGGTATCCGTGTAAATCAGGATGCTCCTGTAATTTTCCACATTCACCTGGCTCCTGCCCACAAAGCTTATAAGCACATCCCCCAGAATCACGTCCCGGGGCAGCCCCAGTGCGGATACGGCTGTTTTCTTTGGTTCCCATGACATACGCCCACGCTCCTGATACACTGGTTCCTTTTATTATATGCATCAGCCTGCCAAAAATGCAGTTCCCTTTTTTTCAAAAACATACACATTCCTTCTTCCATATGAATAGACTATAGTGAATCAATCTTTTGCGAGGTCTCTATGAACAATCAGTCCTATCATACAGACAGAATGAATGAGTATCCGGACACCCTCCTGACCACGGCAGAGCTGGGGGAGGCCGATGTTCCCGTTACTCCTCTTCCCAATCCGGGCGAGGGCGGTCCTGTGGACAGCGGCGGCAATCAGAATAACGGCGCCAATGTCCCGGTCATACCTCTTCCCAATCCAGGTGAAGGCGGCCCTGTGGACAGCGGCAACCGTCCCGGCTTTCCGCCTATCTTCCGGCCTATTTTCCCCGGCAACAGCGGTTCTGTCACCGTGATTCCCGGCGTCACCTTCCCATGCTACAACTGCACCGCCACCAGCTTCGGCAGGGTGCGCATCCTCAATGCTTCCACCGGGTACCAGCCCTTTTACGTGTACCTGGGCAACTGGATGGTGGCAAGCGGCCTGGGGAACGGGGACATAACAGGCTACGTCCAGTCTGCCTCCGGCACCCAGACCGTCACCGTGTCAGGAGCCAACGGCTATGTGTACATCCAGAAGACCGTGCAGGTACGCGCCTCCGCCTCCATGACCATTGCCATCATCAATACGGCAAGCGGCCTGGACATCATGGAAATATCCGACATCTCCTGCAACGCGCCTTCCGGCACCAGCTGTCTGCGGACCTGCAACCTGTCGCTGAACCTGGGGCCCTTCGACGTATCCATCGGCAACCAGAACTCCTCCTATACTGCGTTCAGCAATGTACGCTACAGGGAAGTGACCCCTTACACCAGCTTCTATCCGGGGTGGTACCAGCTCTACATCTCCAGGACCGGCTCCTATCCCAACACCTCAGTGGCAACCACCTCCGCCAACATGAGCGCCAATACATCCTACACTCTGTATATCTTCAATGCCCCAAACGCAACGGATGGGCTGAAGACGCTGGTGGTGTCCAACTAAAGCGCAGGATTCGGTCATTGCCATACCAAACGGGCAGACTAAAAAACGGTTTGCAGGAACTACATCCCGCAAACCGTTTTTATTCTATGAAACATATGGACAGGCACACAGCCGGTCTATTAAACATATGCACTATTCTTTAATCACCACATCAATGACCTTTCCCGACGGTACATCCACCAGTCCCCGGTCAGTCAGACCAAGGTCCGGAAGGGATGAAAGCACAGTCTGAGCCATAGTGAAAAATGGGTGCTCCAGCGGACATCCTAATGATCGTGCGGCGGCATTGGCCTTTTCAACATCCTCCAGCACATTTTCATAGGGAGCCGATGTCATAATACCTCCAATCTGCAAGCTGACCTCCGCAAGCATCTGTTCGTTATCAACTACCACGAAACCTCCCTGCATCCTGGCTATCTGTTCCGCTGCAAATGCCATGTCCTCTTCGTTGGTGCCAACCACAACGATATTATTGGAAGGAACTGAGTACGAAGTGGCAATGGCGCCGTGCTGCAAATGGAAGCCGTTTACAAATGCGGTCGTCATGCTGCCACGCTGTCCATAACGCTCAATAATTGCAATCTTAAGAATATCGCGTTCCAAATCAGGCTGAACATCTCCCTGAACCACCTCCAGCTCCGCCTCAAAACACTGGTTGAACGCTTCTCCATCCTGCACCCTGATAACACGTACTGCGGCCGCAGGCTTATCCGGTTCTGCCAGCACCGTAAAATAATCTGATGAAAAGCCAGCCGGCAGATGAACGCTGTTCAGATAATCCGGCGCAATAACCGGAGCCGGGATTTCCCCAATCATCCTGCCCTGCCGTGCTGCCACCTTTCCGTTGGCAATTACGATTTCAGGTGGGAACCGGTCCAGCTCACGCAGCAGGACAATGTCTGCAAACCGTCCCGGCGTCAGACTTCCCAGCTGACTATCTTTTTTATAATGAGTGGCCGGGTTAAGAGTTGTCATACGGACAACATCAACAGCTGAAAGCCCCGACTCCAGTCCCATCCGGTAAGGCTTATCCAGATATCCCCCATAAGCTCCCACAATATCCATAATAGTAATATTATCAATACACAAACTCATTTTATGTGTGGGAATCTCATGGGCAAGGATATACTCAAAAAAAGCTTTGACCTGCTCACGGCCAGGCGCTTCAACCAGGAACATGGACACCCCTCTCCGCAGCCGCGGCAGAATATCATCCACACGGGCAATGCAGTGGTCGTCCCTCACGCCAGAGGCCACATAGGCGTCCAGGGAAGGTTCATCTGCGCAGGGCAGGTCGCCTCCATGGCCGCTTACAATTTTATCCATCACATTACAGACAGCCAGACGGGCCAGGAAATCAGGTTCCAGATTCAATATCTTTGAGGAAACCGTTTCTCCGATACTGACAACCTTATCCCATTGCAGCATTTCAGCAATATCAGCTGAGTCAATCTCAGCAGCGGCAGTTTCCAGCTCCGGGTCCAACGGGCAATAGGAAGGGGCTGAAAAGTACGCGCGGAGCGGTAATCCCTCAAATGCTTCCATCATTGCTTTGATTGCAGCCTTCCCCCCATTGTGGGCAATGTTGACCATATCCACAAAAACAGTTGTTGTTCCCAGAGGAACCAGAACACGCGCCAGTTCACTGGGCCATAGCATAGTTGTATCCACATGCATATGGGGATCAATCATTCCAGGAATGGCGTAGCAGCCCTGACAGTCAATCACCTCACGGGCCCTGAGCACGGTCCCGGCAGTAACAGAAGCAATTTTATTTTCATAAATTCCTATATCAGTTTGGTATATTTCTCCCGAATAGACATCGACTATCCGGCAGTTTTTCAGAAGCAGCGTAGCCTCCTTCTTCCCCTGCGCAACCAGGATAAGGTCGCGCAGCTCATTGATTTTACCATCCCCTGCCAGATTGGACAGGGACGGTACCGGTGTTAGATTCATAATAAACTCCTTTCACTCTTGCTGGAATCAATCAATTAAGATACATGCTTGTGCATGATTTTGTGAATCTGCGCTGTATCTCCTGCAGCAATGGCATCCACCACCTCGCGATGTGCCTCGGCAAAATTGACACCTTCGCCGCGCGCAACCAATGAAAGCTGCGAAAGCCGCATGGCCACCCAGAACTGCTGCGCCAAGTCGTTCCAGACAGTAAACATCAGTTTATTTCCTGCCATATTCAGTAATGTGCGGTGGAAAGTGATGTGAAGAGCATTGGTCTGGGCAACATCCTCTTCCGGGTCAATTCCTTCCATCTGGGAGACGATTTCATACAGAGGGAGCAGTTTTTCCGGGTTGTTGCCACCATTTTCTATGATTATTTCAGCTGCATAAATTTCCAGGGCTCCCCGCAGATTATTCAGGTCCTTGATTTCCGATTCGCTGAATTCGCGCACAAACGTACCCCTGAACGGGTCCCGAACCAGCAGTCCGGCCTGTTCCAGCTGACGCATTGCCTCACGAAAGGTCGTTCGGCTGATATTCAGCTTGGTAGTAAAAGTGCTTTCGTTTACACGCTCGCCCAATCCTATTTCCCCATTTAAAATTGCATTGCGCAATTCTTCTGTAACAGAGTCCATTAAGGTAGTGCGTCTGATTTGTTCCATAACAAAATCTCCTTTTTATATTATTTACGGACATAAGGAATACATAATGCTGCCGGAGGCTTGCGAAGACGTCCAATGAGCAACACGATTATAGTCATTATATACGGAGTTACCTGTAAAAAGCTAGATGGAATCGGAGATCCTAAAACCTGAAGGCGGTTCTGCAGGGCATCAATACCACCAAAAAGCAGTCCTCCTGCTAAAGTCCACAGGGGGTCCCAGCGGCCAAAAATAACCAACGCCCCCGCGATAAACCCGCGTCCATTAACCATACTGTCCGAATAGGCACCCAGTTCTACCAATGAATAAAATGCCCCTGCAAGTCCGGCCAGCGCCCCGCCTATCACAACACAGATATAGCGTGTGCGGCTGACGCTGACCCCCAGTGTATCAGCTGTCTGCGGCGACTCTCCTACTGCATTCATCCTTAATCCAAAGGGTGTGCGGTAAACAGCTAAAAGAGCAATGGGAACCAGGATAAACATTAAGTACGTTAAAATAGAGTGATTAAAAAATACGGGGCCGATGAACGGGATTTTTGACAGTATGGGAACAGGCAGATTGGGGAAGGACTCAACCCGCGGTGTTTCCAGAGATACCTTGTATACCAGCCGGTAAAAATAAGGCGCCATGCCGTTCCCAAGAAACATCAATGAGAGTCCTGTCACGGTCTGATTGGAATGCAGAGTGATTGTCATGAATGCAAAAAGCAGACTCATCAGAGAACCGATCAACATAGCGCCCAGCATCCCCGCCCACAGGCTGTGCGCCTGAAATGCCACGGTAAAGCCTATAAAACCGCTGAAAAGCATAATACCCTCTATTCCCAGATTAAGTATACCGGACCGCTCGGCAAAGACCTCTCCCAGAGCGGCCAGTACTAACGGCGTTGCCAGGCTGACACTGGCGGCAAGCAATTGTACAAAGAACAGCGGCGTCAAAAATGTGTTCCAATCCATTTATTTTCCTCCTTCCTGCAAAGCGGCAAGCATTTGGATTTTTTCCTTTGTAAGCAGACGCTGCTCGTAAATCTCACTGCCTAACGCAAACAATAAAACCAAAGCCTGCAAAATTGTACCTAACGCAAC
>OGLK01000280.1_pt1 | contig 30928 bp, 28 predicted proteins | sample 1572811 | NCBI WGS metagenome assembly OGLK01 (sample SAMEA2581898, study PRJEB24529) | metagenome | biome: Human gut stool | place: China | collected 2011
GGGAGTGTACCATATTGATGACCGGCGGCAGTGCGCGGTCGCACATCTGTTCCACAGATATGGAGCGGTCATCAATATGGTAAACTCCCCATTTCATCACCATATTTTTCACATTGGACATGGCATTAATCTGATTGCCCGCCTCCGCAAACAGCTGCTCTGAGTAGTCAAGGCGGCGCTCCGAAAGACAGGCAAACTGATCCGCATTAATCCGGCCGCAGATACCCCATCTGCCAACCTGCTTTGAAAACATGGCGGCCACATTGACCAGAAGCCTGTCCCCGGAAGGCACTCCGAATATGTCGTTGACAAGTTTAAAATTCTCTATGTTGGAATATATAATGTCATACTCCTGCTCAGGATGAGCGGCCAGGGTTTCCTTTACACGCTGGTAAAAAAATTCTTTTGAGTAGAGTCCGGTCAGCCGGTCATACTGGATCAGATTTATCATGGCGGCTGTTTCCCTGAGCTTGATGATATTGGCAACACGGTGCAAAATAGCCTGGGGTTTATAAGGCTTTGCCACAAAGTCTGTGGCCCCGTGGGAAAGAGCAGTCACTTCATCGGATTCATCATCACTCTGCGTGGTTACGATGACCGGTATGGATGCCAGCGCCGGATCCTCCTGCATACGGGCAAGGAAGGTATACCCATCCATCACAGGCATAATGATATCCAGAAGAATCAGCGCGATTCCATCCCTGTATTTTCTCAGAACCGCAAGAGCAGCCTGTCCGTTCTCCGCTTCCAGCACCTCATATTCCGACGAAAGAATGGCGCTCAGCATCATACGGTTTATCTCATTGTCTTCCACAACTAAAATTTTTCTTTGTGTGAACATTAATTTCCCTCTTTTCAAATGATACACAGCTTTGTCTATTGTACCATATCTGAAAACCCTTGCCAAGTAATCCCTGACGATGCTGTTACTTTCATTGTGTTTTCCGGATATTTCTGTTATTATCATAAATGCACAGTATGCTGTAAGCATGAAACGGGAAAGGAATATAAAAATGAAATCGACCGGTCTGTCACTAAATGATTATATTGATGCAACAGATGGTATCATTGATACCATCTGGGAACTCCGTCTGAAGGAGGAGGAAGTATATGTCTGGAGGGACCGTACCCTCCCCTCCACCACAGGGCAGACCCTTGATTTGGAGCAAACGCTGAGGGAGCTGTCAGAGCATAATGTATATGGTCCGGACCAGGCCATATGGAATGAATTCTTCTGTACAGAATCCCTGCGCAGCTTTTTTGCAAGCGGCCGGAAGCACAAACGCATAGAAATCCGCTTTATCGGAGCGCCCTATGGGTTCGAGTGGCATGAAATTTATTTAAGTACCTGTCCCCATTCCGGATGCAGCAGTGACAGGCTTCTTTTATTCGCCCGCCGGATTGAGTCAGAAATGAGGTCCCATCTGGTGGAGATGGCGGCCCAGGATGACTATGATTATGTGACTTACATAGATGCAAATACAAACCACCATATCCGGTACCTGTCTTCCCACAGTTCAGAAAACCTGCTTCCCCCGGAGGTGGGAGACAATTACGAAAACGAGCTCATGGAATATAACCGGGCCTATCTTCCTGTGGATGAATGGGAAGAAACTACCCGTCTTATGAGCCTTGATAATGTAATAAAGGAGCTGGAACAAAACAAAGAATACATCCTCTACTCCCGAACCATCCAGAATGGTATCCTCAGGGATAAAAAGCTGCGCTACAGTTACTACAACCGTCAGCGGAAGATCATCCTTCTGACCCGCTCCGACATCACGGAAATCAGGGAGGAAAAACGCCAGAAGGAGCTTTTGCAGGATGCCCTCAACGCTGCCCAGGTGGCCAACCAGGCCAAAAGCACCTTTCTGTCCAGAATGAGCCATGATATCCGCACCCCCATGAACGCCATCATCGGGCTGACAGCCATCGCTGCCTCCTGCGCCGATGATCCGGACCGGGTGATAGATTGTCTAGGAAAAATCACCAGTTCCTCCAAGCTTCTTCTCTCACTGATTAATGAGGTTCTGGACATGTCAAAGATAGAAAGCGGGCGTATCGTCCTGTCCGAGGAGGACTTTCTTCTGGATTCCCTCTTTAAGGATGTTATCTCCATGATACAGCCAGACTTAAAGCGCAGAGGCCACACTCTCAATATCCATATTGAAACACTGGAACACGAGGCTGTGTGCGGTGATATGCAGCGGCTTCAGCAAATCATCAATAATCTTCTGTCCAATGCCATCAAATACACGCCCCACGGCGGGACCATTACGCTGGAGCTGTCAGAAACACGCAGTCCGCAGCAGGGTTACAGCACCTACCGGCTGGTATGTGAGGACAACGGGGTGGGAATATCGCCTGAATTCATAGAGCGCGTCTTTGAGCCTTTTGAAAGAGCTGAGGATGAACGAATCCGGAGTGTTCAGGGAACCGGCCTGGGTATGGCTATCACCCGCAACATAGCCAGGATGATGGACGGCGACATTTGGGTAGAGAGTACGCCCGGCCGTGGTTCCCGTTTTACAGTTACCTTTAACCTGAGACTGAGAAACCAGATTCTGCCAGATTCCTCGGTCCTTACCGAGCTCCCGGTCCTTGTGGCGGATGATGACAGAATCGTATGCGAGGAGACATGCCGGTGTCTGAACCAGATTGGCATGAACAGCTCCTTTGTGACATCCGGCAAGGAGGCTGTCTCCAGAGTGGTTTCCGCCCACCGTGACCTAAAAGGATTTTTTGCTGTCATCGTGGATTTGCGTATGCCTGACATGGACGGCATCGAGGTGACCAGACAAATCCGTGCCCAGGCAGGCTGTCACGTTCCCATTATCGTTATCTCAGCCTATGACACTGCTGAATACGAGGCCGCCGCAAAAGAAGCCGGAGCCAACGGATTCATTTCCAAGCCCCTGTTTCCCTCCAAGCTCATATGCATGCTGCGGCGCTTTGCCCTCCATGAGGAGGAAGAAACCGCTGCAGCCTCCCTTCCCGGGCTTCCCAACGCTGATTTTTCCCGCAAGCGGATTCTGCTGGCGGAAGACAATCCCCTGAACCAGGAAATAGCCATGGCTTTCCTGCAGAACACCGGGGCCCATGTAGAGACAGCCATGGATGGCCGGGAGGCAGTTGAAATGTTCGCGGCCTCCTTTACAGGATACTATGACCTTATCTTCATGGATATACAGATGCCCCACATGGACGGTTACCAGGCCACCCGGAGGATTCGTGCCATGGAACGTTCGGACGCAGCCTCCATCCCCATCGTGGCTATGACTGCAAATGCGTTTACCGAAGACATTAAGCTGGCTCTGGAAGCCGGTATGAACCAGCATATGGCAAAGCCCATTGATATCCGACAGCTGGAGACCATCATGTTTCGCTGGGCTGAGGGCTCACACAAAGGCAGAGAGGCTGTACCCGCAAAGTCCGGCAGCCTCTCTGTTTTTTCGTATCCAGCTTATTTTCATATCTGGCTCTTATAATGTTATTTTCTGAATATATCCACATCCACGTTGCCTGTGGAATAGATCCCGGTCCGTTTCTCAGCACTCCTGAAGCCGGCTGCCATGGCAGCCTCTGTTATTTCATTCTTCTTCACTCCAAGGTTATATCCCTGCATATTATACGGAAGCCAGCCCAGCATCATGTCCCATGGTCCGGAGCCATCCCGCTCGATTCCCTCTGAATAGCAAAGCAGCACGCCGCCCGGATTCATGGCCTTGTAAAGTTTCTTCATCAGGCCGGCCATCTCCTGTTCAACAAAGCTTAAGGTGGCAATGGCCAAAACCAGGTCATAGCCACTTCCTATATCATCCGTCAGATAATCTCCTGTCATAGGTACCGCTCTCTCTTCCAGGCCTGACAGACGGATGGACTCCCGGATTGCCGGTTCCATAGCTGGCCGGTCATAGAGGATACCGTACACATCCTCCCGTTCTCCAATCACGCCAAGGCCCAGCAGTCCCGTTGCACAGCCTAAATCCAAAATCTTCCGGATTTCCGGATATTCCGGAAGTTCCTTTACCATTTTCTGTATCTCGGTCTGGCGGAAGCCCAGTTGGGAATCCCGCATGTTCTGTACGTACTGCTCAAAGGCCAGCTGCCCCTCCGGTTGGCTGTCTCCGCCGGGCCCCTCTTCAACCAGCCTCTTAATATCCCTGCATCCCATACAATCCTCTGCGCAGTGAAAAGCCAGATGTCCTCCGATGTATTCCGGTCTGCCTTTTACAAGATAACGGTCCGTTTCCCTGCAGTTGCAGTACATTCCATCCCTTTTCCAAATAAATCCAAGACAGTAAAGGGCGTCCAGGAAATACCGCGTGTTATCTTCATTCCACCCTCTCTCCTCTGAAAGCTCCCTGACGCTCTTACGCTGGGTAAGGTCCGAAAAAACGTCCAGCTCTACCGCCGCGTTCAATACTCCCACATACAGCGGGAGATAGGGAAGCCTGATAAGCCTCCGCAAAATCCCTTCTGATGAAAATGAATCCATAGGCATTGATTTCCCCTCCAATCCCCCATATACAGTTTATGCTGATTCCCTCCTCCATAATAGTATATGTCTGTATCTTCGGATTGTCCTACTGGCCTGACGGTATATAGGCTCCCAGCACATCCCTAGATTTTCTGACCACCAGGCCGCTTCCTCCGGCATTCTTCACATCTTCCACCATGCTGACCATAAGAACCGGCTTCTGTATGTCCTTATCCGCCGTGTAAACGGCAAACCATCCCAGTTCCGTGCCGCTTGTATCTTCCTTGGATGCTTTTATCTCAGCCGTTCCTGTCTTTCCTGCCAGAGTAATGTCTGAACGCATGGCTGCATGTCCTGTGCCGTGTTCCGAACTGATTACAGCCTTCATTGCGTCCTCCACGGTCTCTGCTGTTTCCTGTGTACAGGCGTCCTCAATCCAGATCTCCGGCACCGGTGTATCCTTGTATATAAGATAGGGTTTCAGAACCTTTCCCTGGTTGGGGAACATGGTATAAAGGGATGCCAGATGGATGGGATTCACCAGCACCTGGCCCTGACCGTATCCGCTGTCCGCCAGCTGGATTTCCGTTTCAATCCGGTCAGCATTGGAGTACTGGGATTCAGCCACCGAGATTTCAAAGGGAAGCTTCTGGTTAAAGCCCAGCCGGTCCAGTCCTGCCATGAAATCATCATATCCGATTTTCAGGGCTGCTTTAGCAAAATATATGTTATCCGAGTAGATATAGGCATTTTTAAGGTTGACCGGACTGTAACCGTGAAGGGTGGTAACGTGATAGCCGCCCCAGCCGGCATCCTTCTGCCAGCTTAGTCCTGCTGCGTCCTCCCCAAAATTCTCATCCGGCGTAAGGACGCCTGCTGTAAGGCCGATAACGCCTGTGATGGGCTTAAAGGAGGAGCCTGGGGCAAAGCGCTGCCTGAAACGGTTTAACATAGGCTTTCTCTCATCCTCATTCAGTTCGGTCCAGGTTTCCTCCGACATGCCCAGGATAAAGTCATTGTTATCATAGCTAGGCGTGTTCACCAGAGCAAGAACCTCTCCTGTGTAGGGATTCATGGCCACGGTGCAGCTTTTACTGTCCCGGAATGCATCATACACCAACTCCTGCAGGCTGCTGTCTATGGTGAGGGTGATATCCTGACCGTCAATTCTGGGAATGGCTGCCAAAACCTGCTTTTCTTCTCCCTGGGATGTAACAATGGATATAATGCGGCCATTCTGTCCCTTTAGCTCCTTCTCAAACAGACCTTCCATGCCGCTCCTGCCGATGACGCTGTCCGACAGGTATCCTTCTCCCTTGTGCTCCTCAAGATCCTCTGCCGTTACATTCTGTACATAACCCACCAGATGGGCAGCCTTTTCGCCCAGGGGATAATATCTGACAGGCGTATCTGTGATCATGACGCCCGGAATGGTCAGAAGTTCGTCCTGAAGCGCCCTGTTCTGTACATTCTCATCCTCAGGGAGAGCGGATTGGAGATTGAGCTCATCCACCTTCTTTAATGTTTTAATGGGAACAAGGGAATCATCCTTCACCCAGTTAGCCGACAGCTTTTTGCGGATACTGTCAGCGGAAACACCTAAAAGCTCTGAAAGCATGTTTATTTCGTCCTCTGAATAATTGTCTGCCTCACGGCTCATCTTTCCCGGCACAAGTCCCACCATGGACGCGCTTCCCTTTCCGGCCAGCAATATACCGTTTCGGTCCAGGACGCTTCCCCTTACGGCCTTATCCGTGGTGACCCTTACCTTATCGTTCCAGCTCAGGTTGGGAAATATGACGCGGTCGTTCCAGATCAATCTGTATTCTTCGTCTTTTGCTTCCTTCCTTTTCTTTCCTGCCTTTTCACTGTCATGGCTGTCTGTCCCGGCAGCCCCTGAGGATGCCTCCAGCTTAAAATCCGCCTGGTTGAAAAAATGGATGGTGCCTGCCAGGCTCTCCATGCTGGTCTCATAGCTGACCGTCTGAATACCCTGGTCCTCCTTTTCCTCCACTCCGGTAATATCCACCCGGATGGAGGAGGCGCCGATGCCCTCATATATCTTCTTATTCCTGGTGATAAAATCCTCCTGGCTGATGTCCATTCGGCTCCCGGAATCCAGCATCCGGTACATGGCTTCGTAATTCCCCTCGGTCAGATATCCTGTATACTCCATGAACCGTTCATCCGGCGCAGCCTGCCTTACACCCGCCTGTCCCTTTGCAAACCATAAAAATGCCATGCCCGCAGCAACGGCCATAAGACACACCAAAACCAGGGGAATGATAATAACCGCCCTTGATCTTCTCCGTCTCCTTCTGCTTCTCATTTTATGTTCCTCTCTTAAATATCCATCATGATAACGGCCCAGACATACTGCCGCTGAATCCATCTATAAATTGTTGCACATGAAGCAGGCAAAATCAATAGCACAACCGGATAATTAAGAAAAAAGGAAGAAGATTCTGCAAACAGTCTCCTCCTTTTTATCCGGTCACATCTGTACCGGCAGTACAAACTCCTGGTTCCATCCGTAGGTGGGTCTTTGAAGCTGTAGACGGATTACAGATTCCCCCTCCTCATATAATGCCTTGAACCCGGCCAGCTCACCTGCGTTATATTTATCTGCCCCCGCCATATCCGCCAGTGCGTATACGGTTTTTATGGGATCACCGGAGCTGCCCTCCTGGCCTTCCTCCGGCTGTACTGCATATACGTAGTACAAATTCTTATCCGCATCCCTCATCTCTGCCCTGGCATTGATGTAGACCATATGCCTGGTAAGAGGGTCTCCGTTGTCATCCGTACCATATTCATAAAGCTCATCCATGGGGCTGATGCCGGTCAGATATATCCTGCAGTCCCTGAATTCCACCACCATATCCAAAGGCTGCCGCTCTCCGGGAATGGGAATTTCCAGCACACTTCCCTGTTCCGGCGATATGACAACAGGTTTCTCTGCATGCAGGGATGCTTCCGTAACCACAGTACCCTCCGGTCTCCTGTAAAGTGTCTCCTGGATGCTTCTGGGCTGTATGCCGGACAGCTGGTCCAGGGATGTGGTCAGCTGTTCCCCCAGCACAGGGACCAGTTCGGCAGTCCTTCCGTCTGACAGTGTAGCCATCAGTTTTCCGCGGCTGAACCCAATCCTATATCCATCTTCTGAGTAGGTATAGGTGGTAAGCCTGAGTCCGTCCTCCTCCACGATTCCCTCTGCCATCCCATAAAATCCTTCATGGTTCACCATTCCCTTTATATCCTCCAGTGAATCATAGGCAGGCGCTTTTTTAAAGACGATTTTTATGGGGTCTTTAAAGCCGTTCAGCCAGAGTTCATAGACCCCCTCCGGTTCATCCAGTGTAAACCTGTCCTTACCTATGGTATTCTCCAACACTTGGGATATATAGAAGCCGCCTTTTCCATTATCTTTGTAAGATGTGCTGTTCCTCTGCCGGGTAAAGCCCAGTCCGTCTATACCCTTTCCTTTAATCCGGTCAAAGGTAACGGCCCTTGCGCCCTGCGCCTTCTGCTCTTTCTTCTCCGCCCGGATTCTGTCCTGAAACGCACTGCGGCCGTAAATGTTCTTTTCGCTGTCAATACAGAAATAACTGTCATCCCATTGTACGCTAATTCCCTGATCCTGTTTTTTCCGGTTTTCCTCCTCTTGTTTCAGAATCTCCTTTACCTTCTCATCCGGTATCAGTGTCACGGTATCATCCTTAAATTTCACCCTGACGCTGATTACATTGTCCTGAAACACCGCAGAAAGAAGCCTGGCGCTGACTCCTTTCTCATCTGTTTTCATCTGGCTTGCGTCCATGTCCAATACATACAGGACTGGTTCTCCCTTTTTGCATATGCCGTATCCAGGAACCATCTGCCACTGGTCCGCTGTCATCAAACCGTCCTCCCCCTGCTGCTCCGCGGCTGTCTCCTGTCCGGCTTCCATATCCGGTGTATCCGGTACAGCTTCCTGCCCCCGGGGTGTCCCTGTGTCCTGGGCGTTTTCTCCTTTTGCGGCATGATTCTCCTGGTCTGTCTGTCCTGCGCCGTCCTGTTCCCGGACAGCCGCGATGTTCTCTTTCTGTCCCCCGGTCCCGCTGTCCGCTGATTGGCAGGCCGCCAGGCTTACAGCCATGAACACAAGACATGCCGCAAGTCCCGGAGCTGTCATTCTGTGAATTCGTATTTTGCAGATTCTTTTTCTGTGAGTTAATATTTCATGGATTTTTTTCATATTAATCCTCCTCGTTTAGAACGCTGCGCCACGTCAGAAAACGTCCGGCATAATTCCTATCCTAATTCTACCATATCCCCATTTTCCAGTGCTGAACTTTTCTTTAATAATCCTTACAATTACGCCGACCGCTTTGTTATGCTAAAATTTTAACGCCCTATGTGTCTTGTCACATGTAAATATATGTGTTATACTGTTGCGGACGTAAACAAAAAGCCAATTTAAAAAGGCCGGCGCTGCAATACCGGCAGAACAGGGGAAATTATGACTAAGCAGGAAGAAATAAAACAGTTAAAAGCAGAGCAGGATGCCGTCATCCTGGCCCATTATTATGTGGATCCCCAGGTACAGGAACTGGCGGATTACATAGGAGATTCTTTCTATTTGAGCAAGGTGGCGGCCGGTCTTGAAAACAGAACGCTTGTGTTCTGCGGAGTCTCCTTTATGGGCGAAAGCGGAAAGCTCCTGAGTCCCGACAAGGTGGTCCTGATGCCCGACGCCCAGGCAGACTGCCCCATGGCCCACATGGTAACCAAGGAGGAAGTGGAGCAATACAGAAAAGAATATCCCGGCCTTGCAGTGGTCTGTTACATCAATTCCACAGCCGAAATCAAGTCCTGGTCCGATGTGTGCGTCACATCTGCCAATGCGGTACAGATTGTAAGGAACCTGCCAAACCAGGACATCCTTTTCATACCGGATAAGAATCTGGGCCGGTACGTGGCCAGCCAGGTACCTGAAAAGCATGTGATGCTGGTAAAAGGCTGCTGCCCTGTCCACGACCAAATGTCCCCCAAGGAGGTATCCGGCTTAAAGAAAATACATCCAAATTCCCTGGTACTGGCCCACCCGGAATGCAATGCCCAGGTGCTTGAGCTGGCTGATTATATCGGTTCCACCACCGGGATTCTCAAATATGCTGCCGGCAGCATCTCCCGGGAATTCATTATCTGCACAGAAATTGGCGTGCGTCATGAGCTGGAACAGCAGAATCCGGACAAACAGTTTTATTTTCCTGATACAGAACCAATCTGCCGGGATATGAAAAAGATAACCCTGGACAAAATCATCCATGTCCTGCGCACAGGGCAAAACCAGGCATTTGTCCCCGAAGCCTATGTCCCGTCAGCCGGCAGGGCGCTGGAGCAGATGCTTAAGCTTGCACGGTAGCTGCCGGGATGCAGATTTCAGGCAGCCGATTCCAGGCAGCCGATTCCAAAAGGAGGCATAGGAAATGACAAAACATATATACTGTGATGTGGTGATTGCAGGCTGCGGGGTGGCAGGATTATACACTGCCCTGAACCTGCCGGAGGACCTGCATGTCCTGATGATATGCAAGGAGGATATGGATACCTGTGATTCCATGCTGGCTCAGGGAGGCATCTGTGTGCTCCGGGGAGAGGATGACTATGAGCCGTACTTTGAGGACACCATGAGAGCTGGTCATTACGAAAACCGGAAGGAAAGCGTGGATTTGATGATACGCACCAGCCCCGGTATCATCCGGCATCTGTTAGAGCTTGGGGTAGGGTTTGACAAGAACCCGGATGGTAGTTTAAAATATACAAAGGAAGGCGCCCATTCCAGGCCCAGAATCTGTTTTCATGAGGATATCACCGGTAAGGCCATCACCACGGTACTCCAGGAACGGACAGCCGCGCTCCCCAATGTGGATATCATGGAATATACCGTTATGACAGATATTCTGACCGCAAACGGAGCCTGTGCCGGCATCCAGGCCAGGACAAGGGACAACAGCTCCCTCTTCATCCATGCCCGTGACACGGTCATGGCCACCGGAGGCATTGGAGGGCTCTATCAGCATTCCACTAATTTTCCCTGTCTCACAGGCGACGCACTGACCGTTGCCCAAAAGCATGGCGTAAAGCTGGAACACCTGGATTACGTCCAGATTCATCCCACCAGCCTTTACACGGAAAAGCCCGGCAGGTCCTTTCTCATCTCGGAATCAGCCCGCGGCGAAGGGGCTGTGCTCTTAAACGGCAAAGGCGAACGCTTTGTCAATGAGCTGCTGCCCAGGGACGCGGTATCCCAGTCCATTGAAGCAGAGATGAAAAAAGAGGGAAGCTGCCATGTATGGCTGTCATTTGCGCCCATACCCCAAAAAACCATACTGGAACATTTTCCCCACATATATGAAACATGTCTTGAGGAGGGTTATGACATCACAAAAGAGCCTATCCCGGTGGTGCCTGCCCAGCATTATTTTATGGGAGGCGTGTGGGTGGACCTGGATTCCAGAACCTCCATGAAGCATCTGTACGCAGTGGGTGAAACCAGCTGCAACGGGGTTCACGGAAAGAACCGCCTGGCCAGCAACAGCCTGTTGGAAAGCCTGGTGTTTGCCGGAAAAGCCGCAAAAAGAATAGAGAACAGCCAGAAAGGGAGAATACATTATGAATCCAATTACCATGCAGCTTATTGCTGACAAATACATACGTCTTGCCCTGGAGGAGGATATCAGCAGCGAGGACGTATCCACCAACGCAGTCATGCCTGAGTATAAAAAGGGTCAGGTACAGCTTATCTGCAAGGAAGACGGCATCATTGCCGGGTTACAGATTTTTGAGCGCGTATTTACGCTTCTGGATCCTGAAACCAAGGTGGTATTTGATGTCAGGGACGGAGAACAAGTAAAAAAGGGCCAGCATCTGGCCACGGTCACAGGAGATGTGCGCGTCCTTTTATCCGGCGAACGGACCGCGTTAAATTATCTGCAGCGTTTAAGCGGCATTGCCACTTATACCCATACGGTTGCAGGGATGCTTGAAGGGACCCGGACAAAGCTTCTGGACACCCGGAAAACCACTCCCTGCATGCGTGTTTTTGAAAAATATGCTGTCCGGATTGGCGGCGGACAGAATCACCGCTATAACCTGTCCGACGGCGTTCTCTTAAAGGATAACCACATTGACGCAGCCGGAGGCGTCAGGGAGGCGGTTGCCGCTGCAAAGGCATACGCTCCCTTTGTCCGTAAGATTGAGGTAGAGACAGAGAACCTTGACATGGTAAAGGACGCAGTGGATGCAGGCGCCGACATTATCATGCTGGATAACATGACTCCGGAACAGATGGCTGAAGCCATACGCTTAATTGACGGCCGGGCCAAAACCGAGTGCTCCGGCAACATGACAAAAGAAAATATCCGGACCGTCACGGAGCTGGGCGTGGATTATGTATCCAGCGGCGCACTGACCCACTCTGCCCCGATTCTGGATATCAGTTTGAAGCACCTGAAGGTGCTGACGGATTAAATCGTAACTATGTTTTGCAGGAGGGAATGAGAAATGGAAAATGCGATGAACGGAACGCAGAGACGCAGGAAGCTTCTGGATATGATGAGGCTGGCTTCCGCCCCTTTATCCGGCGGGGCCCTTGGCAGGGAAACAGGGGTCAGCCGCCAGGTGGTGGTCCAGGATATTGCTCTCCTGCGCACCATGGGGTATCCCATTCTCTCCACTGCCCGCGGGTATGTTCTCAATGTATCCAAGCATGCGTCACGTTTTTTTAAGGTCTGCCACACCAATGAGCAGACAGAGGATGAACTGGTCACCATCGTGGACCTGGGCGGGACCGTGGTGGATGTCATGGTCAATCACCGGGTATACGGAAAAATGTCAGCTCCTCTCAACATCAAGAACCGCCGCGACGTACAGCTGTTCATGAACAATATAAAAACCGGAAAATCCACCCCGCTCATGAATGTCACTTCCGGCTACCACTTCCACCATGTCTGCGCCGAGCAGGAGGAGATACTGGACGAGATAGAGGAGGCTCTGAGGAAAAAGCACTATCTGGCAGAGCTGCTGCCCTATGAGATGTCCGATGATGAGTAAACAGGAGCCTGATATGCAGAAAAAAACACATGCTGTAAACCCATTTTACTGCGGTCTTACCGTACACCGTTATACGGAATACTCTAAAAAGATTACAAAACACCTGCGGGCAGCGCTGATAACAGATCTGCACAGCACCATATACGGCAGCGCCCAGGAGCCGCTGCTGACGGCCGTACACAGCCACAGCCCCGACCTGATTCTCATGGCAGGCGATATTGCCGATCACAAAGTCCCCCACAAAGGGACTTTACTGCTTTTAGAGGGTTTAAAGGGACAGTACCCCTGTTACTATGTTACGGGAAATCATGAACATTGGATTCACCAGATACCTGACATCAAGAAAATGTTCACCGGATATGGGGTCACTGTCCTTGGAGGCCGGACAATCCGAACAGCCATCAAAGGGCAGCCTCTGATCATAGGAGGAGTGGATGACCCTCATGCATTTACCGACTCCCACCACTCCGTTAAACTGGATTCCCGATGGAAGGAACAGTTCTGGCGCTGCTGTTCCCGCACCTCCCCTGACATCTACTCCATCCTGCTGTCACACCGGCCGGAGCTCACCAAATATTACAGGGACAGCGGGTTTGACCTGATTGTGGCCGGTCATGCCCATGGGGGGCAGTTCCGCATGCCCGGCTGCCCTGGCGGGCTTCTGGCGCCTCACCAAGGCTTCTTTCCCCGATATGCAGGGGGACAGTATACCCTGGGTTCCACATCTCTGATTGTCAGCCGGGGGCTGTGTATCAACAGGCTGCCCCGCATTTATAATCCTCCGGAATTGGTCCTGGTGGACCTGAAGCCCATTTCATAGAACGCCCGCCCGCTCCAGTCCCATTCCTTTGGAACTGCATCCATGAACCTCTCCCCGCCATGCTGGAAAAAACCAGTGACGCCTGCATATGGTTCGCACTGGACCACATTCTCCATGAACACCTTGGAAGAACCTGCTTTAGTCAGCCTCACAAGATCAGGCGCCTCCTGAGAACTGCCGCAAAATGCAAAATATTCCTCTTCTTTGTCTCCCGACACAAACAAGGTTCCCGGACAATAGTCATCCCAATTGCATATCCCTCTGCCGCGCATTCCGAGAGACTGCTGAGCTTATTGTCTGTCAGAGCAAATCTGTACATACGGCTTTCGGCCGGCTGGAACACATCGTCCACCTTTGCCACCGTCATATACTGAGCTCCGATTCCCTCTGTCATATACCAGGAATATTCCTGACAGCGGTACAGGGCCTGTCCATCCGTATTTTCACCCAGCCTGGTAAAGCAGAAACTCTCACCTTTTTGTACAGGATAAAAGCCATAGATATTAGGAACAGCCAGTTTCTTTCCCTCCCCGGGCCTATAGGAATAGAGATTGATTTTTAAATTCTCCGAAAAGATATCCCCTGTATCCGGCTCCTGAATAAACAGGGTGCTGCCGCACATGTCAGTAACCGCATCGCCCTCCATGATAATCTCTGTTCTCCCATCTTCTTCCCTGACAGAAATCAGTTTTTCGTCAAAGGCATCCGCTGCCAGCTGTGCACATCTGGTTCTGCGTCTCTTGTCCTGGATGATACGGGTCCTTTTCCTCATGTTCTTATCTCCCCGGAACGGCAGATTTTATTAAGGTTTTTCTAATTTTTCTTACAGTTGCCTCAGGCATCTTTACATTTTCCAATGGGATGATTACTATACAGTTTAAAGGAGGAGAACCTATGATTCAAATGATGAAACGCGATTTCCAGCTGTCCCTGTTCTGCTGCTGCCTTGGAAAACTGACCATGGCCAGCTGGCTGTTGACAAATACCATGTTTCTTTTGGCCAGTCATGTGCCCTTTGTGACATTGGACTTTGTGAGACAGATTTCACTGGAAAGCTTCTTGGGCATCTGGCTCGGAATCTTTCTCTGCATAGCCATTCCCTATGTACTTCCCTGCGGCCGCTCCCGGATTCATTTTTCCCTGACTCCCAGCGTGCTCATGTACATTGCCACTCTGATGATAAAGGAAACATTTATACTATGATAAAAACCATAGAACAATGGCTGACCGGCAAAAGGCTGCTGATAATCCTCACCATGGCAGCGGCTGTCTGGTTCTCGTTCACCGCCGTCATGACCGTGCTGCGGTACCGGCTGAATTACGCGTCTGCTTATGATTTCGGAATCTTTTCACAGATGTATTACTACATGGATAAAGGCCTGTCTCCTCTTACCACATGTGAGCGCGACGGGCTTTTATCCCATTTTGCGGTCCATCTCTCACCTGTCTTTTATGTACTGCTGCCCTTTTACAAATTAGTCCCCCGTCCTGAGACCCTGCTGGTGCTCCAGTCCCTTGTTGTCATAAGCGGAATGGTTCCCTTGTGTCTTTTGGCCAGGACATTTTGCTTCACCCGCCTGCGAACCCTGTGTTTCGGTCTGATGTACTGTTTTTACCCAGCGTTTATGGGCGGATGTTTTTACGATTTCCACGAAAATAAATTCCTGGCCGTCATTATTCTCTGGTGCATGTACTTTTTGGAAACAGGCCATTTTAAATCCATGCTGGCCTCTGCCGCACTTCTCCTTATGGTGAAGGAGGATGCTCCTGTCTATGCGGCCTGTATCGGACTTTACCTGTTCCTTTGGAAAAAACAGTACCGTTGGGGAGCCATTGTCTTTCTTGCGTCATGCGCATATTTCTGCATGGCTGTCTGGTATATCAACCGGTTTGGGGACGGGGCCATGATTAACCGGTTTGACAATTTCATATCGGACAAACGTCTGGGCTTGGCCAGCATGTTTAAAACCATACTGGTCAATCCTGCCTATGTGCTGTCCCAGATTGCGGTGAAGGATAAAATCATGTTCTTCCTTGAAATGCTCCTTCCGCTGGGTTTCCTTCCGCTCATGACAAAAGACTGGCAGAAATGGACACTGCTCATCCCCTTTGTACTCATCAACCTGATGTCCAATTATATATACCAGCACTCCATATACTTTCAGTATACCTACGGTTCAGGAGCCCTGCTCATTTATCTGGCGTTGGTGAATTTCCGGGATATAAAAAATGCACCCGGCCGCAGGCGCAAAGGAGGTGACGGGTATGACGGACGGCTTCCGGCCACTGTCTGTGCCTGGGGCCTGCTGTGCGGCCTCGTCCTCATGGGAGGCGTGATGTACAGTAAGTCAAAATATGCCGTCCTGTATCACCGCCATCATGAGGAAGCTGCCCAGGCCAGGACTCTTCTGGACCAGATTCCCACGGATGCCTCTGTAAAATCCTCCACCTTCTTCCTCCCCCAGCTTTCCATGCGGGATGAAGTCTATCTTCTCACAAGCAGCCATCCGGCGGACTATATGGTGGTGGACTTAAGAGAGGGTTATGAAAAGGACCTGGAACAGATTCTGGCAGACTGCCGGGAACAGGGATATGAGCCCGCAGGAACCGTGGACGGCTATGTGGCCCTGTTAAAGCAGGATGTGGAATGATGGTTCAATTTTCACAGGTTCCTTTTTACGGGCAGCGGGTGTGAGGGCGGGCGGTCCCATCCGGCCTGCCCACGGTCCCCCATGCCTTTAAAATACTGCCGCTTTCTCTTCTCATACTTTTTTATATAGTAGTCTTTGCCTATAGTCGGGCATTCATATATCAATGATTCTGCCGGTGTATCCGGTCTGCTGCCGCAAAAACAGCAGTCCGGGTCACCGCATTTTTCATCAATCCATTGGTTGCATTGGGGACAGCAGACAGCATCGTATCTGAAAATAAGGACAAGCGGCTGATTGCAGCATTCACAATGTCCGCCTGCATAGACACCGGCCCGCAGCCATCTCCTCAAATATCCCTGTCGGCGGCGCTTCGGGTTCTTCATAATGCATCACCTTCATGTTTTGGACCTTTTACAGTCATCCGTCTTTACTCATCGGTTACAGATATTCCATTTCAGATATTCCATTTCAGATATTCCGTTTCAGGTATTCCGGCTTTACACGTTTTGTCAGCCATACCCCGTTTTGTGATATGTAAAAATGTTCACCATCCCGGCTCATGCGGCCGGAGTCCACCTCAAATACCACCGGATTTCCATGCCTTCTTCCCACCGTTAATGCTGTCTTGGCATCCCCGGACAAGTGTACATAAAGACGGCTCATAGGCTTTAAGCCCTGTTCCAGAATGGCCTGCTCAAAACGGCTGGCAGTCCCATGATAAAGGACCTGAGGCGGTGTTGTCTCTGTCAGCTCCACATCCACTGGTATACTGTGCCCCTGGTTGGCGCGTATCAGAGTCCGGTCTTCATTGAAACTGTACCGGCCCTTTTCATCCGTCCTGACCATATCCTCCAGCAGCTCCATATCCATCGGCCTGCCTGTGCCGCTGATGCCCTGAATCAAAGCCTCCACATCTGCCCAGCCGTGTTCGTCCAATGTGATACCGGCTGCTTCCGGCTGATGCCGCAGCACAAGACTCAGGAATACGCTCAGCCTTTCTTCGCTGCTTCCTGCTTTTTTATTTCCCATATTCTCTCCTGTTTTTCAAATGATTATAAACCGGCAATCCCCTCTGTCTTCTATTTCCACCAGATAACGTACCCTGTACATCTATGCTTTCCTCATTCCCTGTTCCTCCGATCATCGCATATCCATCCTGTGATTCCGATATAACAGCCAAGCTGCAGGTACCTTCAGGTTCACACTCCCACATCACTTTGTACGGCAGGCCGCCGCAGCTCCTGTATGGCCCATGATTCCCCTTCCGAGTTTCTGCGCCAGATACAGAATCAGCACAATGCATGCCCCGCCTGCCAGACAGAGAAGCCTGTTTTCAATGGCCGTGGATGTATCTAAGAGCACCAGAGACGCGTTGATGGCGCTCACTGCATTGACAATCTGCTTATATTTATATTCTGAGGTAAAAAAACTGATATATCCCAAAAACAATACCATGCCAAAAGCCCAGCTCTCAGGCACCAGCATGCGGAATACCACCACAAAGAACAGAATGCCCAGGACATTTCCGAGAAAACGGTGACGTATGCGCTCCAATGTTTCATGGTAATGCAGCTGAGTCAGGGACATTACCACAATACTAATCCACAGGGGCTTTCTCAGGTGAAGGACCATACCTATAAACATAGCTGCCGCTATCCCCATAGACATCCGCAATATATAGCCTTTCCGTACCGTGCACAGCCTTATCTGTTCCTTTAAACCGCGTCCTTCCTTCCCGTGTCCCTGCCAATACCACTTGATAACCGGAGTAACCGCCACCGCTGCAGCACCTGCTGCTGCGCCTGCCAGACGCATAGGAAATGCCGCTGGCGGTACAGGTGTGGACTGTGCGAACACGAAGCACAGCAGGAAACTGATAGCTGGTTTGTACATGGTGGGTTCACAGGTCAGGGCCATAATAAGAAGGACAAAAAGAAAATCAATCACAAGGGCTGCTGCCGGCAGCATCAGGGCTGTCTGCCCGGCAATAACACAGCCGCAGTACAATCCTATGATAATCCCCGCCATGGTCACGGGCCTCACCCCGATATATCCATCCGGGAACATGGTCATGCCCACACTGATAGCCACCCCCGGAAGCACATTCTGTACACCAAATATGGATTGAAATATAAATACAAAGGCCAGGTTAAATGCAAAATGGAGCGCATTTTCCACGGCCTGTTCCCATAAAGTTCTCTTTTTCTTTTCATTATCCGCCATTCTTATCCTTCTTCCCCTTGATTCTGTTTTAAAAATGTTGTAATCTAAAAGCAGTCATTAAGTACACTTTAATAGATAGTCTACTTTGGTTTACTAATTATTATAAACATATCCAGTCTGTTTGTCAATGACCGGATAAGGCGGCCCTATCCGGTTGCGCAGGATGGCTTTATCCCGCCGGCTTTATCCCGGCCTTCAGCAGAATGGCTGCAGATGGATCAAGGAGGTCAGAAAATGAATAACAAAAACTTCACCGAGGAACTGCTCCGTCTGCTCCCCTATTGGCATTACAGGATTGATAAACCCTTCAAGGCATTTATGAAGGATAAGATGAGTCTGGAAACCTATTACTGTCTGCAGGTACTGCTCCGCAAAGGTCCCATGACCATGACAGAGCTCACCCGGCACTTAAATGTCAGCAAACAACAGGCAACCAAGCTCATAGAAATCCTGTGCAGCCACGACTTTGTCAGAAGGCTTCCAACAGAACACGACCGGCGCTGCATCGTCATAGAAGTGACTGAACGCGCCAAGGATTATATGATAAATACGATTTATAAAGACACCTCTTTTGCAGATAAACTGAAACAGGAACTGGGGTCTGATGATATGGAGCGGCTGGAGCAGGCTGTGCTGACACTGTCAGACGTGCTCTCCAGGCTGGACTGACACGCTCAGCTGTACTCCCAGGCTGCCGGAAACCACCAGCTCCAGACACACACTACAGACCTTTCACATACTCAATGAATGCGTCCAGCGGCAGAGGCCTGCTGTAATAGTATCCCTGGTAAATGCTGCATCCCAGCTTCTCCAGCATCTGAATCTGCTCCGGCGTCTCCACGCACTCAGCCACTGTGCTGACTCCCAGAATCCGGGACATGTTCATAATGTTGCCCACCAGTTCACATGTCTGGGTATGTTCCGGCAGGCGCCGGATAAGGGAGCCGTCAATCTTAACCTCGTCATAATGGGCAGAATTCAGATAGTTAAGGGAACCATGGCCCATTCCAAAGTCATCCATGCTGATACGCACCCGGGACTCTCTCAGTTTCTCCAACTGGCGTTCCAGATTGGGGCCGGGATTCAGCGCCACCTGCTCTGTCAGTTCAATGGTCAAATTACTGCCCTCCACACCGGTATCCTTCAAAATTCTCAAAACATGATCTGCAAAGGACGGATCCTCCAGCTCCAGAGGCAGGATATTTACGGAAAAGGATACCGGGCAGCCTGCCTGAGTGTGCGCCCCCGCCATGTCACGGCAGGCCTTCTCTACAATATACATGCCCAGAGATCCGATGAAATCCCCCTGGACAGCCAGCGCAATGATAAGGGGCGGATACACAAAGCCCTGGCCCATGTAGTTCCAACGCAGCAGTGCCTCGCATCCATAGAGGGTTCCGTCACGTTTCACCTGGGGTTGGTAGTATAACTCCAGCGCTCCCTTGGACAGGGCATATTCCAGGTCTGACGCCAGCAGCTTGGCTGTCTGCTGGTTTTCGTAGGTATTCCAGCGGAAATCCCTGACCCAAACCGAGCGTTCATCCTCATTCATGGATGCCTCCAGTCTCTTGATTTTTCCCAGAAATTCACGGTCCTGGACCCGTTCGCTCTGTTTAATAAAGGGAATATAAATCATGGTACCCACAAACAGGTTAAAGGCTTGTAGCAGGCTTCCGCTTACACTTCCTGTTGCCAGATAGCCGCTGGCAAGCACCGGCACAGTCCATTCCACACTCCGGGAAGCCACGGGCACCAGGCCAAACCACATGGCAAAACTGCTGATGACCGACAGAACCATAGGAGTCAGTATAAAAGGCAGAATCATATCTGCACTGAATATGATGGGAAATCCAAACAATACCAACTCATTGATATTGAATACAACCGCAGGAAGGGAAAGTTTGGCCAGTCTGCGGTTATTATTCTTCCTGGCAGCAAGAAACAGGGCCAGAACCATGCACAGGGCACATCCGCTGCCTCCGATGAACACAAAGGTATCCAGAAACGTTTTGCTGAACATATGGGTGGGCACCAGCCCCTGGGCTGCCATAGCCTGGTTGGCCGTCACCTCTGACTCAAACAGCCTGCGGGATACAGCCTCCAGCGTATTGGTCCCGTGTATTCCAAAAAACCACAGCACATGGGACAACAGGATATATAAAAGTATGGAAAACAGGCCGTTTCCCATCTGGCCGAACAGCTTGAGAAACAGATAAGAACCGAAATTCATGATATTCACATCGTCAAAAGCCAGACTCAGAACCAGGCCGGAAAGCCCGCACAGCCCAATCGTGACAACAGCAGGAATCATGCTCTGCATAGAGGCGTTGAAATTATAGGCCACTCCCATGGTATACAGATGACGGTATCCCTCCACCCAATGGTAAATTCCGGTCAGGAGGAAGCAGCTGATGAGGGTAATGCATATGGCCGTAAAGCTCCACTCCGGCCCCCATATGGACAGCCCGCCTGATGGATAGGTAAATGCAATGAATGAGCACAGGGCCACTGCCGGGAAAAATATATGGGTATTCTTATACACAGTCTGCTCTTCCCCGTAGGAGTAGGATATCATTAATGCAAAGATAAAGGAAAGGGAGCCGAAGGTGGCCTGGTACACAGCCATGAGCAGCAGCTTCACACTGCCCCCTGCAAACCCAGGCAAAAGCTCCTGCCAGGCCTTCAGCGGAAACTGCATAATGACCATGGAAAAGGAGCCGAGAATCAAAAATGGAATGGTCAGCAAAAGCCCCTGACGCACTGAAAATATATAAATATTCTTATTGAGAAATTGACGGATTCTCTCCATGTCTCCCCTCCCCTGAGGTCTTATTGTTCTAAAAATGCAGCTACGTAATCATTATACAGGCTTTGGAAAGATTTGTTAAGGATAAGTTAAGTATTAATTTATTTATAGTACTTGACAATACATAGTAGTATGTATAATATAGTAATCACAAGGAGGGTTACTGACCATGAATCCACAATTTAAAAAAGGAGTCCTTGAGCTGGTGGTCCTTGAATCAGTACGAAAAAGGGATATGTATGGCTATGAACTGGTAGAGGAAGTATCCAAGGTCATTGATGTCAATGAAGGGACCATCTACCCTCTCTTAAAGAGACTGACCAATGAACATTATTTTGAAACATACTTGCGGGAATCCACGGAAGGGCCTCCCAGAAAATATTACCATCTGACTGCCGCCGGCATCCTGTACCGGGATGTTCTGGAGCGGGAATGGGACGAGTTCCAGCAGAAAGTATGTACATTTTTAAAGGAGCATGGAGATGAATAAAACAGAGTTTTTAGATGAACTTAAGAACGGCCTGGCTGTGCTGGAAGAAAAGGAACAGCAGGATATTCTGGAGGAATACACCCAGCATATTGACATGAAGATGGAAAGGGGCCTCAGCGAGGAGGAAGCCATCGGGGATTTCGGTGATCTCGGCCAGCTGGCGGCAGAGATTCTGGAGGCATACCACGTAAACCCGGATTATAACGGAAACCGGACCCTATCCCCCGTTTTGAGAGTCAGAGACTTAATCCGCAGGGCCCGATCCGGCTTTCTGGGTATTGCCCGGGCAGCCGGACGGTTCTTACATAGAATAGCAGCGGCAGCTGTACGGAATACCGGTGTCCTGTTCGGAAGAACACGGAACTTCTTTTCGCGGATTCCGGCCCGCCGGCCCCGCTTCCTCCGTCATCTCAGGACAAAGATGGAGGTTGTAAATATAAACAGTGCAGACTTCACACCATCATCCGAACACTCCCAGACAGGCGTTCCCAGGATACCGCCTGTTCCAAGGACAGACCATGTCCATGACCAAAGCACTGTCCAAAATACGGTGCGAAACGCATTTAAACGAGCCGGATCATCCATATGCCGCGTGATAAAGGGTATGTTATGCGGTCTGGGAGTTCTTTTCTCCTCCTGCCTTTCCCTGGCCCTGTGGTGCATGTACTTCTGCTTGCGCTGGACCTGGAACATTCTGCTTTTTATCCTGACATTGTTTAATGGATGTCTTACCCTGTTTTCATTATATCTTCTGGCAGTATTTCTGGTATGGACGGTTCAGGGATATCCCTTTGCAGGCCCTGCCCTGCTAAGCCTGGGTGTTGTTCTCTGCGCAGGCTCATTTTCCATCCTGTGCATAAGCCTGTTAAGGCTCCGCCGCAATACCGGGAACACCGCCCTTTCCACGGACATGGACCAGAACACTTCAGAGGAGGTGCAGCATGCGTAAACTGCAGTCATATATGATAGCCCTGTTCTGCACAGGCGTTTTCGCCGCAGGCCTGGGCACCGGAATAACATTTTCCGAGTTTTCATCCTTTACCTATATGGGCGATGCAGATGCAGGCCCTGTTGACATGAAAACAGAGATATTGGATTATGATATGGGCCAGTCCCATCACTCTGAGGAGACATCTGAACTGGAATCCCCGGAGGATACCTGTCTGGATATTATCCGGACAGACCGCCTGCCTGAATCAGAAGAGGATATTGTGGCCGATAACTCCGTTCCCCGCGGCATAATCCGCTTTCAGGTCACCTATAACGCTGCCGCTGTCCGCCCCTATGTGGAATACTCAGAGGGCAGCTATGTGGGTATAGACAGTTATGATATATCCGATGACTTTGAACGTTTTATGAGAAACAAAGACCTGTTTTTAAAGGATTTAAAGGCACGGCAGCTTCATTCCTATAAGTCCTCCGGCATCACACAGATTAAGGTGCTGGTGCATCCGGAATACAGAGATATGCTGCGTCTTCCGTAATTGTTTCAATCCGCGCCCGGCACTGCCGTTAAGTTTGTTTCCTGCAATTCATCCCTCCCCCTTTACAGGCGGGAGGGATGTTTCTTTTGTTAAATCAGGAAAGAACAAACCAACGCTATGCTTCTGCAAACGACCTGGCAATCTCTATAAGAAGCTCTGCTATCTTTTCCATGGACTGTACCGGAATAAATTCATATTTTCCATGGAAATTATGGCCTCCTGTGCACAGGTTCGGACAGGGCAGCCCCATATATGACAGTCTGGCTCCATCCGTGCCTCCCCGGATCGGAACCACGATTGGCTGGATACCCAGCTTCTCCATGGATGCCTTGGCCTTATCAATCAGGTCCATATGAGGCTCAATTTTCTCTTTCATGTTATAATAGGAATCCTTCACCGCTGCCTCCACGGTTCCGGAACCATATTTCTGGTTCAGAAATCCCGCTGCCTGGGAAAACAATTCCTTCCTGCGCTCAAACTTCGCCCTGTCATGGTCCCTGATGATGTAATCCATCCTGGCTTCCTCCACACAGCCTGTCATCCTGTCCAGATGATAAAAACCCTCATACCCTTCTGTATACATAGGGTTCTCATTTGCCGGAAGCAGTGACTGGAACTCCATTGCCATGAGCAGGGCGTTTCTCATACGTCCCTTGGCCGTGCCCGGATGGATATTGGCCCCATGGACCGTCACCCTGCCGGAAGCGGCATTGAAGTTTTCGTATTCCAGCTCTCCCAGCGCTCCGCCATCCACAGTGTAGGCCACATCAGCCCCGAAGCCATCCACATCAAAGCCGTCTGCTCCCCGGCCCACCTCCTCGTCCGGTGTGAAGCCGATACAGATTGTTCCGTGTTTTACTTCCGGATGTCCAAGAAAATAGGCGGCCATGGTCATGATTTCAGCGATACCGGCCTTATCGTCTGCTCCCAGCAGCGTGGTCCCATCCGTGGTAATCAACGTCTTGCCCTCATATGCCTTCAAATCCGGAAAATCCGCTGTCCTCATCCATAGGTCCTGTTCCCTGTTCAGACAGATGTCCTGTCCGTCATAGTCCCGGATGAACTGCGGCTTTACATCCTTGCCCGAGAAGGAGGGAGCTGTATCCATATGGGCTATAAAACCCAGGGAGGGACATGTTTTTCCCTCCTCCAGATTGGCGGGAATACATGCGTACACATATCCCTGCTCACTTATCCTCACCTGGGATGCCCCCAGCTCCTTAAGCTCCCCGGCCAGCTTATGCGCCAGTTCAAACTGCTTCTTGGTGCTGGGAATGGACTCCCTGTCATCCTCTGACTGGGTGTCGTATGAAACGTAATCCAGCAGTCTCGCTGTAACCTCCGATATTTCTGCCACCTCTCCATTACCTCCTGCGATTTTCATTATTATATTACCGGCATTATATTACCAAGGCGTGTCTGTACTTCCCCTGTTTCCCGCCGCTAACGGTTTGCCAGTTCCTCCGTGATTTCCTCCCATGTAATGCCGCGGTCCGCCATGAGTACCATCATATGGTAGAGAAAATCCGAAATCTCGTATTTGATTTCTTCCGGGTTAGGGTTCTTGGCCGCTATAACAATTTCCGTAGCCTCCTCTCCCAGCTTCTTAAGTATCTTGTCAATTCCCTTGTCAAACAGATAATTGGTGTATGAGCCTTCCTTCGGATGCTCCTTACGGTCCAGTATGACCCCAAATACCTCCTCAAATACCTTCAGGGGATTGGTTTCCTTATATTCCTTCTCCGCCAGGGTGGTAAAGAAACAGGATCGGTTTCCGGTATGGCAGGCAGCTCCCACCTGCTTTACTGACGCCAGAATGGTGTCGTTGTCACAGTCAATCTTCAGGGATTTTACATACTGGAAGTGGCCGCTGGTCTCACCCTTCAGCCACAGCTTCTGCCTGCTCCTGCTGAAATAGGTCATCCTTCCTGACGCCAGTGTGGCCTGAAATGATTCCTCATTCATATAGGCCATCATCAGAACCTCCAGGGTCTTATAATCCTGGACAATGACAGGGATAAGGCCGTCACTTCCCAGTTTGAAATTCTTCCATTCCAGCGAACTCTCAAAGGTGTCCGTGACAATACCCGCACCTTTTAAAATCTGCTTCAGCTCCATCACCTTGTCCAGGTTATCCTCCGCCAAAGTCAGGACAGCGCCCTCCACCTGGGGACACCCCAGACTCAGCTTCAGATCCCCGGCCATCTCCTGGACATTTTCATGACCGCCGCAGAAAATAAGGCTTCTGCAGGATATCTCCCCGATTTCACCCAGCTCAGCCAGGGATAAAACCGGACCGGATGCCCTGCATATCATCACGGACGCGCCCAGCTGAATGTATTCCTCCACCCGGTTCAGATAGGACAGGTCCGGCATATAGGCATAAATCTTTTCACTGCCAAACCGGTCTGCTGCCTCCTTCATCATATCTACGTTGTCTTCATAGCTCACATCCAGGAATACGGCGCTGGCTCCTGCGTAAAGGTACTTTTTCACATCCTCCAGGCGCCTGATTCGTCCTCCCGCCAGTATGGGTTCATCCACGGTGCGGGCGGTTTCCTTGATGGCGCCTATGACAGCCTCATGGTCCTCTTCTGAAAAAGAACGGTCGCAGATAAATATTTCATCTGCCCCGTTGTCACAGGCTGTCCTGGCAAGCTCCTTAAGCCCGCCCTCATACTCAAGCTTTCCGTTCCAGGAAAAAGTCTTTCCATTCCTGTAACCAAATCCCATAATCAGCTTCTTGCAATCAGTCATTTGAATCTCTCCATTTTCTCTGGTACTTAAGCCTCATAAAGCCTTACAGCCTCAGCAAGATCAATCCGGTTCTCATAGAGGGCCTTTCCGATGATGGCTCCCCTGATACCAGCCTCATGCAGGCATTTTAAATCCTCCATACAGGATACCCCGCCGGAGGCTATGATGTCAAGTCCTGTCTCCTCTGTAAGCTTCCTTGTAGCCTCCACATTAGGGCCGGACAGCATGCCGTCCCTGGATATGTCGGTATAGACAATGTGCCTGATACCGTATTCCTTCATGGTAAGACACAGGTCCGAGGCGGTAAGGGAGCTGACTTTCTCCCATCCTTCCACTGCCACCATGCCGTCCTTCGCGTCCACGCCTGCCACAATGGCCTCCTCGCCAAATGTTCTGACCATATCCCTGAGAAATTCCGGGTGTTCCGCTGCCTTGGTTCCGATAATAACACGCCTGACCCCCAGGTCCAGCATACGCTCCACTGCTTCTTTGGAACGGATGCCGCCGCCAATCTCAATGGGTATGGAAACCGTGTCCGCAATCCTTCGTATGACCTCTTCATTGACAGAATAACCTGCCAGGGCGCCGTCCAGGTCCACCAGATGCAGGAAGGATGCCCCCTTCTCCTGCCAGTGGGCAGCCACCTTTTCAGGGGCGTCCGAGTATATGGTGATGTCCTTAAATGCCCCCTGTCTTAACCGGACACACTGTCCGTTCTTCATATCAATAGCCGGATATAACTGCATATGAATCTCCTTTTATTCTATTATTTTCTCCATGTCTTCGGACGCAGGCTCCGGGGGACAGGGCAGGCATATCTTCCATCCTAAAGACTCCCCTTGGTGGAAAGCACGCCTGAGAGACGGGGTTCCGCGGCCACTGCGCCGTCCAGGGCCTTGGCGAATGCCTTAAAGGCAGCCTCAATGATATGGTGGTTGTTTGTCCCTGAAAGCTGCTTCAAATGAAGGTTCATCTCCGCCCCATAGGAAACCGCGTAAAAAAATTCCCGCACCATCTCAGTCTCCAAATCCCCCACCTTTTCCCGGTCCAAAACCAGGTCCGAGACCATTTATTTCCTTCCGCAAAGGTCCAGGGCACAGAGCACCAGGGATTCATCCATGGGCAGGATTTGGGAGCCATAGCGCACAATCCCCTTTTTATCCCCTACCGCCTTCCGGATAGCCTGTCCCAGCACGATTCCCGTATCCTCTATGGTGTGGTGGGTATCCACCTCCAAATCCCCCTTTACCGCAAGGTCCAGGTCAAAAAAGCCGTGGCGCGCAAAGCTGTTTAACATGTGGTCAAAGAATCCGATGCCTGTGTTGATATTCCCCCTGCCGGAGCCATCCAGGTTAAGGCTCATGGATATCTGTGTTTCATTGGTGTCCCGGGTGATGGATGCAATCCGTTCCATAACTGTCATACCTCCCTGCTATTGTTCAAAACGCACTCTGACGGAATTCGCGTGAGCTGTCAGGTGCTCTGACTCGGCAAATGTCTCTATGTCCTTATGGGCTGCCTCAAGGGCCTCCCTGGAATAATAGATAATGCTGGATTTCTTGATGAAGTCATCCACGCCCAGGGGCGAGAAAAATTTGGCTGTCCCATTGGTTGGCAGGATGTGGTTAGGGCCGGCAAAATAGTCTCCCAAGGGCTCTGAGCTGTACTCACCGATAAAGATGGCGCCCGCGTTCTGAATTTTGGTCATGACCTCAAAGGGATTCCTGGTGACGATTTCCATGTGCTCCGGCGCAATGCTGTTGGCTGTCTCCACTGCCTTTTCCATGGATTCCGCCACCAGGATATAACCGTAATTGTCCAGGGATTTTTTAATGATGTCGCTGCGTGACAGCACCTTCAGGAAGCCGTCCACCTCGTCGGATACCTTCCTGGCCAGTTCCATGCTGGTGGTAACCAAAATAGAGCTGGCCAGCTCATCGTGTTCTGCCTGGCTTAACAGGTCCGCGGCCACAAAACGCGGATTGGCGCTGTCATCGGCTATCACCAGGATTTCGCTGGGGCCTGCTATGCTGTCAATGCTCACATGGCCATAGACAGCCTTTTTTGCCAGGGCCACAAAGATATTGCCCGGTCCCACGATTTTATTTACCCTGGGAATGGATGCCGTGCCGAAAGCCAGGGCCGCCACTGCCTGTGCCCCGCCTGCCTTATAGACCTCTGTGGCTCCTGCCATGTAAGCCGCTGTCAGAGTCACCGGATTTACCTTTCCGTCCTTACCGGGCGGCGTCACCATGGCGATGCGCTTCACCCCTGCCACCTCAGCCGGAATAATATTCATCAGGACGGAGGAAGGATATGCCGCCTTGCCGCCGGGCACATACACTCCCACACTCTCCAAGGCAGTCACCTTCTGGCCCAGGATGGTGCCGTCAGGCTGGGCGTCAAACCAGCTGTTCTGCCTCTGCTTCTCATGATAACGGCGGATATTGTCCATGGACCTCTCCATGACCTTTAAAAGGCCCGGTTCCACCTGTTTCATGGCCTCATCAATTTCCTCCCTGGTCACCCGTATACTGCTCCCATCCAGGGACGCTCCGTCAAACCGCTTTGTATACTCAAACAGCGCCTCGTCTCCCCTTGCCTTTACATCGTCCACAATGGCCTGTACGGTCTGGGTATAGCTGTCGTAATTATTGGGGTCCCTTTTCAACATGTCCGCCAGAATATTCTCCATGGACTTATTATCTAATGTCACGATTCTCATGCCTAACATTCCTCCGCTTTCCTGACTTTGCTCCTGTACCTACCTTCCGGCATTCTCCTTAAGATATGCCTGGAATTTCTTGATAATGGCCGTGATGCGTTCATTTTCCGTCTTCATGCTCACCTGGTTTACCACCATCCTGGCTGACAGGCTGCACACTTCCTCCAACACCATAAGTCCGTTCTCCCGCAGGGTGGACCCAGTCTCCACAATATCCACGATTACCTCGGACAGACCCACGATGGGGGCCAGCTCAATGGAACCGTTCAGCTTAATAATTTCCACAGTCTGATACTTCTGGTTATAAAAATAGTCCTTTGCTATGTTGGGATACTTGGTGGCCACCCGAATCAGCTCATGGTGCTCCAGCCTTTCCCTGGCTGATTCAGGTCCGCAGACGCACATCCTGCATTTTCCCACCCCAAGGTCCATGACCTCATAGAGCTTGCGGCCCTCCTCCAATATGGTATCCCTGCCCACTATGCCGATATCGGCCGCCCCGTACTCCACGTATGTGGGCACATCATTGGCCTTTGCAAGGAAAAAGCGCACTCCCAGGTGCTCATTTACAAAGATAAGCTTCCTGGAAGCCTTATCCTTCATCTCATCACAGGAAATGCCGATTGCCTCAAACATCTCCATGGCTTTGTCCGCAAGCCTTCCTTTGGCTAACGCTATGGTCAAATATCTCATCTTCTTCACGGCCTCCCTGCGTTTACTCGTAAGCGGTAATGGGTATCTGGTCTGTATTCCCGTTCACCGTGTCCATGGCTGTCACTACGGTCCCGTCCCCCTTCAGGTACAGGACATTGCGCATGCCCCTCTGTATTGCCATGGCCTTGTAATCCTCAAGCGCCACCTGCTCCTTCTTCTTCATGGACTGGACGGCCAGCCCCTTGTCCCTGAAATAGCTGCCCAGCCACAGGGCCCGGGATCTGGCTGAGGTCTCATAGAGTATCACCGTGTTCACCAGCGTCACAGGAACATCAATCTGCTGCCTGGAAAGGGCAGCCATCAGCTGGTCCACCACAATCACAAATCCCACAGCAGGCGTATCCTTTCCAAACTGCACCAGCAGCTTGTCATACCGGCCTCCTGTAACAATATAATCCCCGGTTCCATAGGTATATGCCTTAAAAATAATACCCGTATAGTACTGGTATCTGCTGAGCATCCCCAGGTCATAGGACACATAGGCTTCCAGGCCCCTGCTCTCTAAAATGGAATGTACCTTCTCCAGCCGTTCAATGGCAGCCAGCGCCCCCGGATTGGCGGTAAGCTTTTTCGCCTCCTGCATCTGCTCCAGGGAGCCGAACAGCTCCGGAAGCTTCAGAAAAACCTTCTTAAGCCCTTCGTCCACGGGCTGGTTCTTGAGCAGACCCTCCACGGCAAAATAATTTTTATTTTCAATGTACTGATTCAGCTCTTCCTCAACTTCCTCCTCCAGCCCGGCCTCCTTAAGAAGGCTTCTGTAAAAGGCCACCTGGCCCAGCTCCACCTGGAACTCCTTAAGGCCGGCCTGTCTCAGGCTGTCAATGACCATGGCAATCATCTCGGCATCCGCATCCTCGGAATCATCCCCAATCAGCTCGGCCCCTGTCTCAGCCCGCTCCTTAAGGCGGCCCTGATAACTGCTGTTATTCTTAAAAGTGCGTTCCAGGTAGCAGAGTCTAAGAGGCATGGGATCGTCCATAAAGTACTTGGCCACACACCGCGCAACCGCCGGCGTCATATCCGGCCTCAGCACCAGGGTGTTGTTGTCCCGGTCAAAGAACTTAAACATCTCCCTGTCCGGCACGCTTCCCCTGTCCTTGCTGAAAATATCAAAATATTCAAAACTCGGAGTCTGGATATGCTCATATCCGTACAGGTAAAAGGTATCCAGAATCTTGTCCTGAACTGCCAGCTTTTTCCTGCATTCTCCGTTATAACTGTCCTTTACGCCCTCCGGCGTATGAATCAAACGATTATTCCCTGCCATCCTGTTCCCTGCCTTTATGTTTTCTCGCACATTTACCCCGTTTTGCTTTTCTATGGTAAAGTGCTAATTCATTAACGTGATTGTTTCATTATAGAGGAAAACCATGGAGCTGTCAATCATATTTTCGCGTCCCCAAAGCAGTTTTAAAATTCCATTCTGCCCATCGTGCAATATACCTTATTATACTTTTATTTACAGGGCTGGTCAATGAAAATGTACCTGCGGGGTGGTATGCGGGGTGGTACGGAAGATGGGGCTGAAAGGAACGCATAAAAGAAGGTGTGAAAACAGGATTAGAAGACAGGATATGAAAAAGACGTACGGACCAAGAAAGGACCTGCACAGGCAGCATGGAAGGCACGGCGCTTCACGCAAAACCTCCTATGACCTTCTGTCCAGGTCTTTTTGTATTTC
>OGLK01000295.1_pt1 | contig 28508 bp, 34 predicted proteins | sample 1572811 | NCBI WGS metagenome assembly OGLK01 (sample SAMEA2581898, study PRJEB24529) | metagenome | biome: Human gut stool | place: China | collected 2011
ATATTGCAAAACAAACACGATTGAGAGGTGGTGAGGCTTGGCAAGAGCACCGGACGCCCGAGCAGAACAGGCAAAGAAATTGTTTCTGTCAGGCAAGAAGCTGATTGAAATATCCAAACTCATGAAAATTCCGGAAGGAACAATCAGGAGCTGGAAGAATAGATACAAATGGGACAATGCAACGTTGCAAAATCCTAAACGCAACGTTGCGAAAAAGCGTGGAGGCCAACCAGGAAACAGAAATGCGGAAGGGAATAAAGGTGGATCAGCACCAAAGCAGAATAAAAATGCAGTCAAAACAGGAGAGTTTGAGACTCTTTTTTTTGATACCCTGGATGAGGAAGAGAAGGCATTATTGGGACTTGTGCAGCCTGACAAGGAGCGGCTCATCCTGCAGGAGATACAGCTCCTCACTGTTCGGGAGCGTCGTATGCTTAAGCGCATAGACAATCTTCGGAAACTGGAGAACAGCGCTTCCGAGGCATTGGATGGTGAGGATGGCAAGATACCATCGGGAATGTCAGTTGTTAAATACTCCACTGGGTTTGAAAAAGGAAAACTGACAGACTTGAGAGAGTATGGAGGGATCCTTGGGCAAATACAAGCTATTGAAGACGCCCTGACAAGAGTGCAGGCCAGACGCCAGAGAGCCATTGAATCTTTGCACAAATTTGGATATGACGACGCTCATCTGGAGCTGGAGGCCATGAGATTCGAGCTTGAGCTTGCAAAGCAGGATGGCACGGAAGATGCGCAGGAAGACGACGGATTTATGGACGCCATGAATGCGACTGCTGCGGAAGTCTGGGGTGATGCGGATGTATGAGAAGATACAGGCGTTAAGAAAACGGATTAACAGGATGAAGTCAGGGCATAAGCGTCCATCTGGTTCTCTTACATTCAAATTCAAGCCTTTTTCCGAAAAACAAAAACAGGTGTTGACTTGGTGGTGCCCGGAATCTCCGGTAAAGGATATGGACGGTATTATTGCTGATGGAGCAATCAGGTCAGGAAAGACGGTGTGCATGTCACTGTCCTTTGCGATGTGGGCGATGGCAACATTCAATGGGCAAAATTTTGGTATGTGTGGAAAGACAATAGGTTCTTTCCGCCGTAACGTGCTCTTCTGGCTGAAACTAATGCTAAAATCCAGAGGCTATGCCGTAGTGGACCATAGGGCGGATAATCTTCTGACTGTCTCTAAAAATGGAATTGAGAATTATTTCTATATCTTCGGTGGCAAAGATGAACGAAGCCAAGACCTCGTTCAGGGTATTACTCTGGCAGGGGTCTTTTTTGATGAGGTTGCCCTGATGCCGGAATCATTTGTCAACCAGGCGACTGGACGTTGTTCTGTGGATGGCAGCAAGTATTGGTTTAATTGCAATCCAGACGGACCATATCACTGGTTTAAACTCAAATGGATTGACAGGTCGGTCGGATATCTGGGAAAAGACAGAGTGTCCGAGCTGTTGGCAAAAGGAGAGGTGTTGAAACAGATTCTGTATCTGCATTTCACAATGGATGATAACTTGAGTCTGTCGGAGAAGATTAAAGCCAGATACCGGGCAATGTATACAGGCGTGTTCTATAAACGGTATATCCTGGGATTATGGGCAATGGCGGAGGGGATTATCTACGATATGTTCTCTGAGGATGCACATGTGCAACCTATAAAAGATTTCTTTCAGAAACTTATAGATAGCGGAAGATACGTGAGTATCGACTACGGTACTCAGAATGCCACGGCTTTCTTACTTTGGAATAAAGGAGTGGATGGTAAATGGTACTGCATACGTGAGTATTATTATTCCGGCCGGGATAAAGGTGTCCAGAAAACAGATGCTGAATATGCAGACGATTTGAAAAAATGGCTTGATGGAACCAGGATAAAAGCAGTTATCGTAGACCCTTCGGCTGCTTCATTTATCGCAGAGCTGCGAAAGAGGGGATATAGCGTGCTGAAGGCAAAGAATGATGTGGAAGATGGTATCCGGCTTGTTGGGACGCTTCTTAATCGGCAGAAGATAGTATTCAGCTCGTCTTGCGTAAATACCATAATGGAGTTCTCATCCTATATCTGGGATGAGAAGGCGGCAGAACGGGGAGAGGATGCACCAATCAAGCAGCATGACCACGCAATGGATGCTGTCAGGTACTTCTGCTATTTGATACTTAATAACAATGTGGCAAAAATCCGGAATAAGGCGAAAGCCGGATTCTACTAGGGAGGTGATAAAAATGCATGTATTTACAATGCCTGCGGCAGAATGGGATGAACTGAATATTGATAAGCAGGCAGTAAGACACCTAATCGTGAAGCACAGGTCGTATGTGGGAGAGCTTGCAAAACTTAAAGCCTATTATGAGGGAAAACATAAGATTCTGACAGATTCAGAACGTCAGAACAAGCTTGTCTGCAACCATGCAAAGGATATTTCAGATACAGCCACATCGTATTTTATCGGCAATCCGGTGTCTTACAAAAGCAAAGGAGATATAACGGCTTTGACGGATGCTCTGGAGTTGGCGGGAGCTGATGAGGCAGACGGGGACAACGGCCTGGATCTCTCAATTTACGGAAGAGCTTATGAGTATGTCTATACCAAACAGGATGAAACGGAACTTTGCGTTAAGAACCTGCCTCCTGAAAATACATTTGTTGTTTACGATGACAGCATTGAGCAGAATGAACTCTTTGCTGTCTATTATTATGCAAAAGTGGATTCCAGGGATAAAAGGAACACAGTGTACGTAGCTACCATCCTGACGGAGAATTATAGATATGTGGCAAATATTGAGGACATAGAGGGGCCGCAGGGAATACTGGATGGACCAGAGGCACATTTTAAAGGTGAAGTTCCAGTCATAGAGTACCTGAACAACAAGCTGGCTATCGGAGATTATGAGCTGCAGATACCCCTGATAGATGCCTACAATGCGCTGATGAGCGACCGGATTACAGATAAAGAACAGTTTATAGATGCTATCCTTGCTATTTATGGTACATTGCTGTCTGATGAAGACGCTGATGAAGAAGGAGATGGCAAAGGTAGCCAGGAAGCAATGAAACGATTAAAAGAAGAAAAGTTAATTGAAATGCCAGCGGCAACAAAGGCGGAATACTTGACGCGAACCTTTGATGAGACTGGAGTGGAAATCTTAAAAAAGGCTATTGAACAGGATATCCATAAATTTTCTCATATTCCTTGTATGACGGATGAGAGCTTCGGCGGAAACGTTTCTGGTGTGGCGATGGAATTTAAATTGCTGGGCATGGAGAATATAACTAAGATAAAAACCAGATATTATAAAAAAGGACTCAGAAAGCGTCTCCGTATTTTTGCAAACTTTATCAATACCAGATCAGGAATACACATTGATGTATCAGGCATTGCGCCGACATTTACACGGGCCATGCCGAAGAACCTCCTGGAAATCAGCCAGTATGTAGCGAACCTCTGGGGCAAGGTAAGCCGTAAGACATTGCTGTCTCAAATCCCGTTTGTGGAGGACCCAGACGAAGAGCTGAAGGCCGTGGAAAAGGAGGAGCAGGATAGTTTGAAGAAACAGAAGGAGTTATTTGGGAATCAGCCAAATGAGCCGCCAGAGGACGGTGACATAGACGATGAAGAGTAGTGACTACTGGGAGCAGAGGCAGGTACAGGATGCGTTCAATGTTTTCCAAAAAGCAGAGAACACAGCCGACCAGATATCGAGTATTTATCTTAAATCATCCAGGTATTTGTCTTTGGAAGCAGATGCCGTCTTTGAAAAGTACAGAACAAAGCATGGACTATCCGAGGCAGAAGCCAGGTGCCTACTGGATACTCTGCAAGATAAGACGTCTCTGGATGAACTCCTACAGAAATTGCAAAATGGTGACAAGGATAAATCCAAGCAGCGATTATTGTCACAACTGGAGGCGCCAGCATATCAGGCCAGATTGGAAAGACTCAAACAACTACAGAGCCAACTTGATCTGATCATGCGCAATGTATATCAACAGGAGAAAACAATCAGCTATGATTTTTATACGGACCTCGCAAAAGAATCCTACTATCGAAGCATATATAATATACAGCAGCGTGCAGAGGCGGCATTTTCTTTTAGCCATGTGTCAGCAAAAGTGATAGATCAGGTGGTGAACAGCAGGTGGTCTGGGAAGAACTACTCTGAACGCATCTGGGGAAATACGCAGGTACTTGCTCATGATCTGAAAGAAGAGCTGCTTATCAATCTGGTAACGGGTCGAACAAACCGGGAAGCTGCTGCCGTCATAGCCAACAAGTTTGGCCAGGGAGCCAGCAATGCCAGAAGGCTAATCAGAACGGAAAGTAACTATGTGTCGACAGAATTGAACTTTAAAGCTTATGAGGAATGCGGGATTGAAGAATATCAGTATCTTGCGACGCTTGACCTTAAAACCTCAAAGATCTGCCGGAAGTTAGACGGTGAAATATATCCCGTAAAAGAAAGACAGATAGGTAAGAATTGTCCTCCCATGCACCCCTGGTGTAGATCTACAACCATATCAGTGATTGACAGGCCACTGATAGACAAAATGCAACGCTCTGCCATTGACCCTGTTACAGGTAAGCGTATCAAAGTACCCATGAACATGTCATACCGCTGCTGGTATGACATGCATGTTAAGCGGACAACGAAAGGGGTGAGTATACAATGATGTGGTTAGGTTATGGCCTGATGTGGTTAAGTGTATCAGCAGCGGTATCCGTTGGATTATATGTAACACATTCGGCTTGGTGTTTGTGGGCGTTTGTACTTCCAGCGCTCATAAAAATGAGTAGTGGAAACAAGAAAGGTGGTAAAAAAATATGAAAAAGAAACGAAAAGCATTTGTTGCTGTTATTATGGCTGCATGTATGACATTGGCTGGATGTACGGAGGCCAATAAGGTCTCTTACAATGTTTCCGAGGAAGCTGATAATTTTAATGTCCTTAGACGGTTCGCGGTGATTAATTCCAGGACGGACAAAGTAGAATTTGAAGTAATCGGTGCATTTTCGCTCGATGCGGCAGATAATGAAAAAATAAGTATTATCTGTGAAATGGAAGACGGTACCTATAAGAAACACATTATTGGACTGAACGAGAATACGATGTATGTTATTGAGGATCTGGGAGGAGCTAAAGTAAATAAATACAAATACGAAGTGAACTACATACCGGAATCCATTGTACCATTTACTGTAACGGAGAAAGAGTAAAAGGAGGTGAGTAGCATGGCTTGCAAAGGAAAAGGCGGAAAGAAAGGCAAAGGAAGATAGGGAGGAGGTGATCATGAATCTCCCTCTGGGCGGCGGGGTGAAGCTGCCTTATTTTTGTGCCCGGAATGGCCAAAAACTAATCTTAACAGCAATGGCCTGGGCCTACGGGAATGGGCTGGGGCGGAAAGGATAAGAAGATGAGAAATAAGTATTTTAGATTTGCAAATTGTATGCTGCCTATGAACCTGCAGTTTTTTGCAGAACCAGGTGGAGACGGCGCTGGGGCCGGTGATGGCAATGGCGGCGGAGCCGGAGGCGAAGGCGAAGGCGGGAATGGAAGCGGAGCTTCGGGTGAAGGAAATAACCCTCCTTCATTTGATGAACTATTGAAGAACGGTCATCAGGCAGAGTTTGACCGTAGAGTACAGAAAGCCATTGATACTGCAGTAGAAAAGGCGCAGGAGAAGTGGCAGGCACTCACAGATGACAAACTGTCTGAAGCTGAGAAATTGGCCAAGATGACCAAAGAGGAAAAAGCAGATTATCTGCAGCAGAAGCGGGAAAAGGAGCTGGCAGAAAAGGAAGCAGCTATAACTCGTAGAGAGCTAATGGCAGAAGCCAAGAATACATTGGTTGAAAAGAAACTTCCGGTAGGTCTGGCTGAGGTGCTGAACTATACAGACGCGGATTCTTGCAATAAATCCATTGCAGTGGTGGAGAAAGCGTTTAATGAAGCGGTGGAAGCAGGCGTACAAGATAGAATTAAAGGTGGCACGCCTCCCAAGAAAGCACCTGTGGGTGGCGAAGTAACAAAAGAAATGTATGCCAATATGGGGTATGCAGACAGATTGAAACTAAAAACAGAAAATCCAGAATTATATAAACAGTTAGCTGGAAATTGAGAAAAGGAGAAATAGAAGATGGCAGGAACAATTTTTGGAATTCCTTTTGATGATGAATTATTTTTACAGATGTGGAACGAGGCCCCTGACCCATATCTTACAGCGATGATTGAATCAGGAGCGGTAGTGGAGGACCCTACTATTGCAGGAATGATTCAGAATAGTGGTAATATATACACAATTCCGTTCTATGACACTTTACAGGGAGATGATCAGAACTATGACGGGCAGACCGATATTACAGTAGAAGAGATTGCTGGTGGATCACAGACAGGCGTTGTGTATGGTCGCGCAAAAGGTTTCTTTGCCCGTAATTTTACAGCTGAGCTTTCAGGCGCTGACCCGATGGGCCATATTGTTGCAACTATTGCAAAATATTGGCAGAAACGCCGCCAGATGCGTATGATTGGAATTACTAATGCGGTATTTAACATTACAGGAGCAAGCGGGTATGCTAAAAAATGGGCAGATGCTCACACTTTAAATCTGGGATCAGATACTGCAAATGCACGTGAGATTCGTGAGACAGATTTAAACGACCTTGCGACCCAGGCATGTGGAGACCATAAAGATCAGTTCGGTCTTGCCATCATGCACTCCAATGTAGCAAAGACATTGGAAAATAAACAGCTCCTTGAATTCTGGAAGTATACGGATGCGAATGGTATTCAACGTCCTATGAACATTGCATCTGTAAACGGGTATACCGCGATTATTGATGACGGTGTTCCATGCGAGGCTGTAGGTGGTACAGGAGATAATAAAGACCTGAAACAGTACACAACATATCTGTTTGGGACAGGAGTTATTCGTACCGCAAAAGGACGTGTCGATGTGCCTGTAGAAGTAAATAGGGATGCAAAGAAGAATGGAGGCCAGGATGAGCTTATCACAAGAATGAGGGAAACTCTGCATCCAAACGGATTCAGTTTCAAAGTACCTACTTCCGGATGGACACAGTCCCCTACAGATGAACAACTTTTTGCTAAAGCGAATTGGGATATTAAGTTTGATCCGAAATCAATTCCTATGGCTAAACTGATTACGAATGGTTAAGGATGTGGTCTGATTGACAGAAATTGAAAAACTGAAAAAGCTGACAGGGGAGAGCGACGAAGAGTTGCTCTTTCTTTTGTTGGAGGAGGCAGAGGCTTTTGTGTTGTCCTATACCAACCGCACAAAACTGGTGTCTGGCCTGGATAAGGCCGTGAGGGATTTGGCAGTGATCGCTCTTAATCGCATGGGCACAGAAGGGGAGAGCGGACGAAGCGGTGCAGGAGAGACGTATAGTTTTGATAATGCTCCAAAGCAGGTCTATGATCTCATGGACCGGTACCGGCTTGTCAGAATAGGGGGTAAGGCACATGAGGCTAAAACGTAGCAGGCTGGGCGCATACCAAATCAAGAAAGCTGTCCCTCAAAAAGATGCTGAAGGAGGAAGTTACATAGAGTACGGTCCTGCAACGCCTATTACTGCAGAGATGTGGACAGGAGGCGGAAAACTGCAGACAGAGATGTACGGGAACCGCCTGCCTAATATCCGTAATTTGCGACTGAATGGTGCGTATTATGAGGTGCCAGGGATAAACGGCAAGGTTACTTACCAAATGAGAGACGGTCCGGGAATCGCGGCCGGTGATGGAATTTGTATCTATGCTGCCGCAGATCAGGATCCGGATTACCAAATAGTTGCGATCTATCCATACACTCACCTGACACTGGAGGTGGAAAAGAGATGATCTTGGGTACAAACAATCTCAATAAACATTTTGACCGACTGTCAAAGGTGGAGCTTAAAAATGGCATAAGCAAGGGGATAAGCTTTGTGCAGGAGGAGGCCAAAGCAAACTGCCCAGTATTTGATGGAGAATTACGTAGCAAAATCCTGACGGAGGTTACTGAGGAGGGAGATACTGTCCGTGGTACCTGTTGGCCGGCTGCTGAGCATGGTACTTTTGTGGAGCTGGGAACCGGTCCGAAAGGACAAGCTGATCATGAGGGCATATCCCCGGATGTTACAGTTGCTTATACACAGTCCCCCTGGTGGATACATGAGAGCCAGATTGACCGGGAGGTTGCGGAGCATTATCATTTTTTTCATATTGATACGCCACAAGGCCGTTTTTATCAGTGCACTGGCCAGGCAGCACAACCGTATTTGTACCCGGCTTTAAAAGACAATGAGGACAACATTGTCGAGATAGTCAGAAAGGAGATAAAAAAGCAGTTATGAAGAATGTGAAGGACCAGGTGTTTAAGGCCTTAAGGGCTGTGACGGGGAATGTTACTGACCAGTACCCAAAGGACTGGGCAGAGCTTCCTGCCTTACAGTATGTAGAGGAAGAAAACAAGGTGCATGAGCATACCGATGAGGGTGAGACAAAGTCGTATGTACGGTATCGGGTGGATATCTGGCATAATCGCTCTACTTCAGAAGCATCACTGAGCGTAGATGAAAAGTTGTCAGCTCTGGGGCTTGTGAGGACATCTTGCCAAGATGTACCGGACCCGTCCGGACTGAAACATAAAATGATGAGATATGAGGCAATTATTGACATGACGAATGATTATGTCTATTGGCCCTAAGAAAGGAGAGTGGCACATGTTAGCGAATGGTGCAAAACTTGGTTACAAGAAAAAGGATGGTTCTACTTTTACAGATCTTCCAGGTCTAAAGGAAATCCCGGAAGTTGGTGTAGAGCCGGAGAAGGTTGATAATACCTGTCTGACTGATCCGCATAAAAAATATGAAATGGGTATTGGTGATCTTCCGGAAATGACATATAAATTCAGATATGATAACACTAAGGAGGATTCCCCGTACAGGGTGATGCGAAAAGCTCAGGAATCTATGGAAGTCTTAACGTTCCAGGATAAAGCAATAGACGGTACTACAATAGAGTATGATGCCCAAGTAACGGTAAAACGTACAGGTGGTGGAGTAAACGGTGCCATTGAATTTGACCTAACAATGATAGTACAGAGCGATTTAAATTACACGGACCCCACTGCAGCACTGTAAGCATAAGGAGGATAAAAGAACATGGTAAATTTAGGCGGACTTGATGAAGAAGTAAATCAGGAAATCAGAGACGAAGAGCAGGAAGGGAAAATTACAGCTCTGGTGGAGAAAAAGCCCAAGAGACGGCCCTTTCATTACTGGAAAGTAGGAAACAGAGAATACAAACTGAAACTAATAACAGGCATGATTGAGAAGTTAGAGAATAAATATCGACAGAATATCCTTAATCTGGTTGCTGTAGATGGAATCCCGCCTTTATCAACTATGCTGACTGTCATTCAGGCAGCAATATATCCCTGGGAGCATGGCATCAGCTACAATGACATCAAAGCTATGTATGATCGCTGGGTCGAAGAAGGCGGTAACCAAATGGAATTTTACACCAATGTACTAATGCCTACACTGGCAGTATCCGGTTTTTTTACGCAGCAACAGGCGGAGTCAATGATGGAGAGCCTGGAAAATATGGACGAATTGCTTTAACAAAAACATATGACTTGCAGGAACTGTATGAACAAGCTCTTGACTGTGATATATCACCCGAAGAGTTTTGGGGTTATTCGCCAAATGAGATATCTGACATTATAGAAAGTTACTTTAGAAAGAAGAGCCGCGATATTAAATGGCAGGTGACTCATGACTTCATCATTGCCGAGGTTGAAGCCAGATATATGTTTGGTAAAAAAGAGCAAGACACACCACACCCGTGGGATTACTACGACGAACTGTTCGCAGAAGATAAGATTAAGTATGAAAAGCAGAAGGAACAAAAGGCGTTTGAAGATTATAAAGAGAAACGTAGGCTTTATGTAGAAGCATTTAACAAACGTAGGAGGCAGGGAACATAACCCCTGCCTCCTATTTATTTAAGGGAGGAGGTGAATGTGTGGGAGATACGTTAGAAACGTTGAAAGTCCAAATAGAAGGCAATGCAGAGCCATATAAGAAGTCATTGAAAGATGCCAAAACCGCTACAAATCAAACTGCTAGTTCGATAGATCAGGACCTTAAGAAGTTCAAGAACCCTCTTGCGGGAATAAGCAACTCCGGAGCTATGAAGAAGATACAGGAGTTGCAGAACGGAATCAAGAAAGCTATATCAACGGCTACGGGGGGATTTAAAGGCAAAATGAAGGACTTCCAATTAAGTTCTGGTATAAAAGTCAAGTCAGATGACTTCAAGGCAGTAGAAAGCGATATAGAGAAGACAAATGCCAAGCTTGACTCTTACTATGAGAAAAGGGACAGGTTGGAAGAATTGGGCACAGACAAGGAGAGCCGGACCTGGAAGGCATTGGAATATGATATAAAAAATGCAGAAGAAGCTCTGTCAAGATACAACAAGAAGCGTGATAACATGGCTAAGAACGGTTCCGATGTGCAGAGGCCAGTGACCATTCCAAAACAGTTTGGCAACCTATTCAAAACAATAGGTTCCAAAGGCTGGGGCGGGATCAAGAAGATTATGGGAGGCTTACGGTCGACATTTTCTAAGATAACACCTGTGATTAAGAAGGCAGGTGGTGCGTTTTCAGCTCTCATACAGAAGTTTGCGACAGGTATCCCGGGCATTAATCGATTAAATAACTCAATGAAACGTACCAGTAATACCGGTAGCCGTATGGGCGGTATATTCAGGACATTGGGAATGACGGCAAGGTTTATGTTTGCTTCATTTCTGATCAGAGGCGCTCTGGATGGCGCTAAAGAGGGGATGCAGAACCTCGCGCAGTATAGTGGCACAACGAATGCAAGCCTTTCTATGTTGATGTCCTCTTTAACACAGCTTAAGAACGCTCTGGCTACAGCATTTGCACCAATACTTAACGCAGTAGCGCCACTATTGAATACCATGATCCAGAAAGTTACACAGGCTGTGTCAGCACTTGGCATGTTATTCGCATCACTTACGGGACAGAAAACATTCACTGCAGCCAAGAAAGTAAATCAGGACTATGCAGCAAGTCTGAATAATAATGCAGAGCAGGCTAAGAAGGCAAACAAAGAGAACCAGAAGCTACAAAAGACACTACTTGGATTTGATCAGATTAATAAGCTCGATGACCAGTCAGGTTCAAATGATACGGAGGCAGAGAATCCGGCAGGGCTTACACCCGCTGATATGTTCGAGGAAGTCCCTATCCTTAATAGTATTAGTGATTTTGCTAATAAAGTTAAAGAGGCATGGCGTAACGCAGACTTCACAGAGATAGGCCAAATCGTTGGTAACAAGCTCAATAAGGCATTAGAAAGCATACCGTGGGACAATATAAGGAACACACTGAATAAGGTCGCCAAAAGCGTTGCAACGTTCTTAAACGGCTTTATAGAGGCAGTAGATTGGAAGCTGGTAGGTGCCACACTATCAAAAGGTGTGAACACAGTATTTGAAGCGGCAAACACATTCGCTAAAAACTTCCACTGGGGATCTCTTGGTATCGCTGTAAGCAATGGTATAAACGGTGCAATTAATAAGCTTGATTGGGACCTTATCAAAGAGACGGTACACAACGTGGCATCCGGATTGATAGATGCACTCAACAACTTCATTGCTAACGCAGAGTGGGAGAAGATAGGTAAGACCATCACAGAGTACTTCAATGCGAAGCTTGAGTTCTTCTACACAGCAGTAACGGAGTTCAAGTGGAAAGAGCTAGGTCAGTCCATAGGTGATATGCTGAATGGGGCTATCAAAGCCGCAGACTTCAAGAAAGCTGGTACATCACTGGGTAGAGCAGTAGCAGGTGTTGTGTCCATGATAAGAGAGACAGTTAAGAAGACTAAATGGAATAAGCTTGCAAAAGACCTGGCTAATGGACTGAATACAGCAGTGAAGGAGATAGACCTACCATCCATCGGGGATGGCTTGGCTGAGGTTGTAAACTCTGCACTGTCAATGCTCAAGAAGTTCATCAAAACATTCGATTGGAAGACACTCGGTAAAGAGATCGCAACAGGTGTAAGCAATGCAATCACTGGAATCAAGTGGGAGGACGTATGGAAGACCCTCTCAGATGCCGTAAAGGGCATTTTAGACTTCCTAATCGGGCTCGTGCAGGGTATTGACTGGAAGGAGCTCGGAAAGACGATTATAAAGGCTGTTTTGGACTTCTTTACAAAGACAGACTGGGGAGACATACTCAAGAAGATCGGCGAGTTAGGGTTAGCGATTGTACAGGGACTCCTGGAAGGTATACTGAGTGGAGTGAAGGAGATAGGCGAGTGGCTGAAGGAAAATTTGGTTGACCCTATCGTCAACAAGGTAAAGGAGTTTTTCGGTATTCATAGCCCGAGTACAGTGTTTGCAGATATCGGGTCACAATTGATGGCAGGTATGCTCGGCGGTCTTGTGGACAGCGTTACGAGCGTTATAGCATGGTTTAAGGACCTTCCAGGCAAGATTAAGGAAGCTCTTGGCAATGCGAAAGAGTGGCTGAAGCAGAAAGGTAAAGACGCAATCGAGGGATTAAAGAATGGTTGGGAGTCTGTGAAGGAATCAAAGCTTGGTAAGACAGTGAGTGCTGTTGGCAAGTATGTGAAAGACAAAGCAGGAGATGCTAAGGCATGGGTCAAAGAGAAGGGTTCTGCAGCAATAGAGGGTATTAGGAACGGGTGGGAATCTGTCAAGGATATGTCACTCGGTAATGCAGTATCAAAGATTGGCGGATATGTGAATACCAAAATTGGTAATATCAAATCCGCTGTCACGAACAAAGGTAAGGACATCATAGAGGGTGTTAAAAACGGATATGAGAACAGCAAGCAGAGCGGACTGCTCCAGAAGGTATCAAGTCTGAAAGAAAACGTATTCTCAGCGATTGGCAACGTATCCTCAAAGGTAAAGAGTAAGGGATCTGATATCGTTTCAGGTATTAAAGGTGGTTTTGAATCAAAGAAAAATACGTTGCAGCGCTCTGTATCCACAATTCCTAATATGATTGCATCCGGTATTGGGAACTTATTCAGTATAGGTAGAGACGCCATTTCATCTTTTGCGGATGGATTCTTGTCTATAGATATTCCGTTACCTCATATTAAGACATCATGGAACAGGCACTATATTGGAAATACAAGTTTTTCAACACCAAGTTTTGGTATTAGCTGGTATGAAAAGGGTGGATTCCCAGGCATGGGTGAGATGTTCATAGCGAGAGAGAACGGGCCTGAGCTTGTTGGAAAGATGGGTAACCATACAGCCGTAGCAAACAATAATCAGATTGTTGAGGGTATTGAATCGGGAGTGTTTAGGGCTGTAATGGATGCTTTCAATGCATCTGGATATTTGGGGAAATCTAACAATGAAAACCCTGTATATATTGAATTCACAATGAAATGCGGGGAAGAAACTCTATATCGTTCACTAAAAAAAGGTGAAGAGAAATATAATGGAAGATTTATGGTACTTGAAACAGTATAGGAGTGGCGTATGGATGAACTGATTTTAGTTGACGGACGGGCATTCAAATGCCCTTCCGGTTTTAAATGGAAGAAACAAGATGTGAGTTCAAGCCAAGCAGGTAGAACAGACGACGCTATTATGCATAAAAACAGAGTGGCAAAGAAAAGAGCGCTGTCTCTTACCTGGACTTGCTTGACGAAGAGAGAGATACACGAGATACTCGTAGCATTTGACCCCGAATATGTGAACGTCACATATTGGGACCCCCTTGATGGAGGCGATATAACAAAGACATTTTATACAGGAGATATGGAAGCAGATGTCAAGTGGTGGGCAAAAGGAAGGGAAAGATATTCTACGTTAAGTTTTGATGTGATAGAGAGGTAACCAAATGCAAAAGGTATCAGTGGATTTTATCAAAGAGCTCAATAAAGATAATAGAAATTATATATTGAGTTGCAAAATTGTTCTATCTGATAATACAGAACTAGATATTGATAATACAAAACTATGGTCGGATAGTTTTAAAATAGAGGATGCCGTTTCTAATCCTGGTAAATTTGATATTGGAGCAGTTGTCTCAAATAAGTTAACATTTACTTTGAGCGATATATACGATGAATATACAGAGTATGACTTTACTGACGCCGTGATAACAAATGTTCGCGTTGGACTCGAACTGCCGGATGGAACAGAAGAGTATGTGAAAAAGGGAGAATATACTGTAGACGAAACATCGTATAACGGTTCTTTGATTACACTTGAATGCCTGGATAACATGGCAAAGTTTGATAAATCGTACAAAGAAAGTAAATTAGTGTATCCAGCTACGATTGGGGCCATAGTCCGGGACGCGTGTACTGAATGCGGTGTAGGCCTGCATACCTTTGAATTTCCAAACCACACGTACATTGTCCAGGAAAGGCCGTCAGACGAAGCCCTGACTTTCCGGCAGGTACTTAACTGGTGCGCGCAGATCGCGTGCTGCTTTGCTCGGTGCAACGCTGAAGGAAAACTGGAACTCAAATGGTTCCAGACAGGGGTTCTGGAAGACGAACTGAACGGCGGCGTATATGATAATGGAACTCCAAAGTACCAGACAGGTGATAACGCGGATGGCGGGACCTATGCGCCGTGGAGTGAAGGCGACGTACACAGCGGAGGGACGTTCAAGGATTTATTATCCATCCATCATTTCATATCATACACAAGCCCTGAGATATCCACTGATGATGTTGTAATAACAGGTATTCTGGTGAAGGAGTATTCGCCGGATGTCAATAAGGATGAGGTTGTACCATATCTAACGGGAACAGAAGGATATGTGCTATCAATAGAAGAAAACAGGTTTATACCTCCGGGTAGAGACCAGGAGGTTGCAGCGTATTTAGGAAGTCGATTGATCGGGCTGCGCTTCAGGCCTCTTTCTTTTTCCTGCCTGAGTGATCCAATTATTGAAGCTGGTGACGTGGGTTTCTTCACCGACCGAAAATGTAAAACATATAAGTTTTTGGTAACGAACACAGTATTCTCTTCCGGAAATTATCAGACAGTGACTTGCGACGCGCAGACCCCGGCCAGGAATAAAGCCACAAGATATTCCGCGGCAACACAGGCATATGTAGAATTAAGGAAACAGATCCGCAAGGAGAGGACAGAACGAGAGAAGGCCTTGGAGGAATTAAGCAAGAAGCTTGCTGCCTCTTCCGGGCTGTATACAACGATAGATACACCGGCATCTGGTGGAAAAATCTTTTATATGCATGACAGACCAAATCTTGCGGACTCCAGTATTGTTTGGAAGATGAATGCGGAAGCCTGGGGTGTGTCTACGGATGGAGGGAAGAACTGGAATGGCGGTATGACGGTTGATGGCGATACGATCGTAAGGATATTGACCGCCATAGGAGTAAATGCCTCATGGATTGATACAGGCCGCATATCTGTAAAGGATAAAGATGGGAATGTAATCTTTTTGGTAGATATGGACACAAAGGAGATTGTAATATCTGGGGATTGTATCCGTATAGGCGCGGTATCGGCAACAGAGGCAATCGAGGAAGCAAATAATACGGCGAACAAAGCCCTGCAGGAAGCAGAAAAAATGAGGGCTCTAAATATTCAGCTTGAAAATGATTCCCACACGGTTCCCACGAATTACGAAGGCGGGGTTGGTAATTATGCCGGTTGTGATACTACTGTATATGTGTTATGGGGACAGACGGATATATCCGCTGATGTCCCTATCACTGTGTCAAAGAGTGCCGGTATTACGGGCACGTGGAATGCTGCCGCCCGAAAATACACCGTAACAAACATGACAACAGATACCGGATATGTCGATTTTACGGTTAGATACATGGAAATCACCGCAACCAAACGCTTCAGTATCTCCAAGAATAAGCAAGGAGAGCGAGGGGAGCAAGGCATCCAGGGAATCCCGGGTAGAGATGGAGGGGACGGTGCCGACGGGAGAACAAGTTATTTTCATGTGATGTATGCCCCTGTTGATAATCCTACAGCATCCCAGATGACAAAGGAACCGGATGCCTATATCGGAACCTACGTTGATTTTTCAGAAACAGATTCCAGGGATCCGCTGGTATATGACTGGGTGAAGATAGAAGGCGTCGATGGAAAAGACGGGACAAACGGTATTCCAGGTAAAAATGGTATAGACGGAAAGACTTCATACCTCCATATGAAGTATTCTGACGACGGAAGCACGTTTACTGCCGATAATGGAGAAACGCCAGGCAAATGGATAGGGCAGTATGTAGATTTCGTCCAGGCTGATAGTACGGTGTTTTCTGATTATGTATGGACTAAAATACAAGGCCCCCAGGGTATTCAGGGCCTGAAAGGAGCAGATGGAAAACAGTATTACACATGGCTGAAATACGCAGACACCCCAACAAGCGGCATGAGTGATGACCCGGCAGATAAAGCATATATTGGTCTTGCTTATAACAAAGAGACTGCAACAGAAAGCAGCAATTACTCTGACTACACATGGTCGAAAATAAAAGGTGAAAAAGGTGATACCGGAGTCGCAGGGCAAAATGGTGCGGATGGAAAGCAGTTATATACATGGGTAAAATATGCAACCTCTGCATCTGGCACAAATATGTCAGATGACCCATCAGGGAAATCCTATATCGGGCTTGCATACAACAAAGTCACAGAAGTAGAAAGCAATAATCCAGCAGATTATGTGTGGTCTCTGATAAAAGGCGATAAGGGCGATAAAGGAGAACAGGGTGTTGCCGGAAGAACATATTTTATTGACGCATCTACTGTGATCGTCAAAAGAGGCCAGAACGGACGCATATCGCCTACATCCGTTATTTTCAACGCATATTACCGGGACGGCGATAGCTCAGAGAGAACTCCGTATTATGGTAGATTCATAATTTCCGAAAGCATAGATGGCGATATCTGGGAAGCCAAATATACAGCTGAAATAGATGAAATCCACCAGCAAACAGTGTCTATAGTGGTTGATGTATCAAATCTTACACAGGAGATAATCTTTGATACTCTGACAAATAATGGAGAGAATCAAGGGGTATACCTGAAGGATGGAAAGATTTATATAAACATGACCTATGCAAAAGGTGGAACACTGGTACTTGGAGGGCTGAATGACACTAACGGGCTCTTACAGGTAAGAGATGAATCGGATCAGGAAATAGGACACTGGGGAAGTGATGGAGTTGTAATTAAAAAAGGCTCTTTTACTACAAAAACCGATACATCTACAGCCAGTGTTAAAGGTGGAAAGATGCGGGTGTCATTTCAGGATGTAGAAATTGGAAATATAGGCGCGAACAGGTTTATAAATGGGGATCAATACTCCGGCCTTGTGTTTGATCTGGAGGCTGAAGGGTCATATGTGGGGTGGGCAGCCAAAAACAAAAGCACTGATACCTCTTACGCCATAAAATTTATGTATATGCATAAAAATTATTCGGGTTATACAGCGGGTAATTTGTATTTAGGGGCAAAACTTGATACAAAAGGGAACGATGTTTTATTAAATACAGGAGGAATCCTAAAATCCTGGACCGATGCGTCAGGATTTAAAACAGATGAGTTTTCGATTGTACCTTCCAGTAGTAATACATCATATTTCACGGCAAGGCCATCAGAGATTGACTGTTATGCCGATTTAGATATGAACAGACATAGCATTTATAACCAATCTGATGCGAGGCTGAAAGATAATATCACAGATGCGGCAAGTGCATTAAATGCAATTAACAGTATTAAGATTAAATCTTTTGACTGGCTGGCCGACAATCGGCACGTAAATGCCGGTATCATAGCTCAACAGCTCCAGCAAGTTTTACCAGAACTGGTCCGCGAGGATGAGCAGGGTCTGCTTAGTGTAAACTATATCGGACTCATCCCGTATTTAGTTAAAGCAATACAGGAGTTGCGTTCCGCAGTCGTTCCGGACAAACGCATGAGTTTAAGGAGTATGGACATGGTAGAAGATATTCGATCCCTTTATAATTTTACCGAGGAGGAGAGAAATGAGGCCGTAAAAAGGGCGGAGCCGCCAACGTTTGAGGACGTGAAACCAGAAAACATAATTATAGAGGAGAATATTTGATGGGAGAGAAAGAACTGAAAAAGACGCCAGTAGTCGTGCCTGTAGGAATGATGATGGATGTCATCCAGAATGAAATCCTTAACCACGCTATTGCTCTTATGAAGAATAATAATGTCCCAATGGAATTGCTGCCTTATATATTAGACAGTGTCGAGAATAAGTTACTGAAAAACAACAACAAGGACTATGCGATTAAATACATGGAAGCAAATGGATTGTTGGGAAATGAGGTGGTGAAAGACGGAACCAATAATAACATTTCGTGTGGAGAACCAGAAGATAAGCAGAACGGATAAATTTACGGTAGTAGCAAACAGCCATGATTATCTCCGGGCGCACTTTACATTTGTGACAGAAGAGTGGCGAGGGATAAAGACAGCTATTTTTAGGCGCGGCACCACTAAAACACTGGCAATCCTTGACAATGACGAATGCTATGTACCCTGGGAGTTTTTAAATGGAAAAGGCATTGGTTACGTGTCAGTGTTCTGCGGGGCGTTGGTGACCGCAAATGAGGCACCAATGGAGATTAATATATCCGGATATGGTGATGGTAATGAAATGCAGGTACCAACTCCAGGCGTATATGAACAAGTCATAACGAAGCTTGACAGTAAGGCCGATGGTGTGGCTATAACGGGAAATAAAATCCGTCTGTTTTCCGGAAACAAAATCATTTACGAAAGTGAATTTGATATAAACGGCGGTAGTTTTGAAGAATGGAAGGGGGCACAGTAAAATGGCAATCACAATGCGAATCGGTCTTGAAAAAGACTTTATCCCTGAAAGAATGAGTGTCGGTGAGCTGGCTATCTCAACGGATACAGGTTTGATGCGGTACTGTCATGGACCAAATAAAATCAAACTGATAGCAACAGATGAAGACATTGCTGAAATGAGGAAGATGGTAAGTGACTTTGACTTGACGGTTCAGCAGGCGCTTGCGGATATCGGAAATCTGGGGCAATCACAGACCAACAGAGTAAACAGTGCAGGCAATACCCAGACCCAGCGTGTAAACACCACCGGAGACACCCAGGTATCCCGCATCCAGGCGGAGGGTACCACCCAGGTAAAAAATGTCCAGACAGCCGCGGCAGAGATAACCGCAGACCGCACTCAGATACATACTAACCGGGATAACACCGCACAGCTCCAGCGTACCACGGCAAGCGCAATCATACGGGAGGCGGCGGGGAGCTTTCTTACCCTGGAGGATGCGGCGGAGGGCAAAGGATACCGCAAGCTGGATGTGCAGGGGATGACGGTGCAGGATGGGGTTCTGGAGCCGGAAGCAGAAGCGCCGCTGAAAAATGTAGGGGTACTGAACCCGAAGACCGGTAAGTATGAGGTGAAGGTGACATCGTGTAAAAACAACCTGCTTGATATGACCGGAGCAAAAGGCGGTACCGCTGCGGGAATAACTACAGTCGTAAACCCAGATGGTACATTAACCAGTAATGGCACTGGTACAGGTGCGCCAGTCGCTGTATGGTTGTTAGGCAAGTATACAGCAGATATTACAGGCGATAATGTATTAATGGTGCTCCAAGCCGGTAAAACATACTATATATCAGATATAGTATTGTTTATGGGCACAGAATATCCGGCACAATATAAATTTTTTGTTGACCCGGAAAAATATCCCGAAGGTTTTAAGGTCACAGGAGTACGCCATGCCCAAATAGACTCAGGAACGGTGCTGACAAATAAAGTCTATTATCCCCGTGTAATACTGGGAGACAAAGACACCGGCTGGGAACCCTACAAAGGCCGCACAGCCACCGTAACCTCAGACCGTCCGCTTACACAGTGGGACAAGCTTACATGCAGGGATGGCGTGTGGGGATGCTTATACGACATAGGCAAAGACACAGAGACATGGACGCCCCTCACTCCCCAGGAGCAATCCGCCATGAATGCCCTGTGCAGTTATGCCGGTACCACCCACATCTGGACAGATGACCCGCTACAGCCTGTTATCTCCCTGGAGTACACCGTGGACACAGAGACATACATCCGGGAGACATTAGGAGGGTTAAGGCTCTCTATAAATCCCAATGATATGGGACTGGACATTAATTATTAAGAAGGAGGTAGATACTATGAGTACAATTAACATTCCCCGCGAATCGACCATGCAGGAGATAGCTCAGGCGCTCAATCTCATTGCTATATCGGTCACGGGGCAGACACCGGAAGTAAGTACGTGGGCATCTGTACAGCGCATAGTTCGGAGTGGATTTGGGAAAAAAGCATTTCCTGTCGGGTCGCAATTGAGGGTGCAGCATGAAACATACGGAGAGATAATCTGGGATGTAGTAACCCACGATTATGACAAGGACCCAAATGGTAGGATGGAACACAGTATGACTCTACTGAGCCATGATTGTGTCATCAACTCAATCCAGTTTGATAATACAGAGGCACTTTATAAAGCAGAAACAACGATGGCGGCAGGAACCTATCATTTTACGCTACTGGCAGGATACGATACCAGTTATGGAGGTGGTAAGACGCTACAGTTTACGCTTACAAAAGCCGTGCCTGCGGGCGGGGTGGTTATGTTTCCGTGGTCGTATAATACGCAGTCAACAGCCACAAAGATAAGTACATATGAGACGCAAGTAAGCACTACAGCTCTGGAGACGGTGACGGTCACAGAGGGCACCGGGGGAACGGCTCTAGGAACCGCAGACGGAAAAGGAGCACTCAACCACACGCACCGCATCCGGTACGGTTCCAGTAACTGGAAGGAGTCAGCACTGAGACAGATGCTGAACAGCGATAAGGCAGTAGGAACATTTTGGACACCGCAGACAAAATATGATAGGCCGCCAACGTGGAACGCTTCAATAGCTGGATTTATGGCTGGACTGCCGGCAGACTTCCTGGAAGTGGTTGGAATCTGTTCGCACATAACGAAGTCCAACGGCATCCACGAGGAGGCGGATGAGTTGAACAGTTCCTATGAAACACAGGACAGATTCTGGCTGGCATCATACTCAGAGGTGTTCGGAGGCATGGAGAACAATGTGGCAGACGGAACACAGTACCCATATTACAGCGGAGCACTGGCCGCTGACAGAATCAAATACAATAGCAGCGGAGCTGCTAGGTTCTGGTGGTTGCGGTCTCCGAACCCCTGGGTCACTTACTCTGTGCGCCTTGTGCGCCCTGACGGTTCTGTGGGCAGCGACTATGCGCACAGTTCCCTCGGTGCGGCGGTGGCTTGTGCAATCTACTAATTATCAAAATAAGATAGGAGGAAAGATATGGGAATAATGGTGACAGAAAGTGAAAGATTGGCGAAAATGCAGAAATTATATGAAACCACAAAGGCAGAGCAGTCCGATGTACAACAGACAGCTTATGAAACAGCAGTTAGCGAAAAAGATGTGGAAGCGGCGGCGGAAACAGCAAGGAAAATCAGAGACAAAATGTTGGCAGAGAGCGACAAAGAAGTTGTGCTTGACAGACTGGGCTTACAGGTGCCAGCCGGAAAGACATTTACTGTATGGTTAGATTTTTTAACCACACTGGGGCAAGCCTTAAATGGTGAATGGACGCGATACCGGGAGGCATTAAGAGATATACCAGAGCAGGATGGCTTCCCATTTGAGATTAAGTGGCCTGTCAAACCAAGCAAAACCCTAGTGCTGGAACCGGTTGAACCAGAGCCTACCCCAGACCCAGTAGACCCGCCGGTTGCCCCGCCGGTTGACCCGCCGATTGACCCGCCGGTTGCCCCGCCGGTTGACCCGGTAGAGTAACCGCATATGGCAGAGATAAGAGCAGGACCGGAGATGGTCTTATATTACTGCAAAAATATAGAAAGAGATGAGGAAATGAAGAGAATGGAGAAATTATTTAACTGGATTAGTGTTATTGGTGGTGTTATTGGAGGGTTCCTGGCCTACTGGCTGGGTGGATGGGACGCGCTGCTGAAGACAATTGTATGTCTGGCAGTATTGGACTACATAACTGGCTGGATCAAGGCCGTCTACAACAAGCAGTTGTCATCTGAGATTGGCTTTAAAGGGCTGCTCAAAAAGATAGTCATGTTTATTGTGATTGCCGTGTCCTATGCGATCCAGGGGCTTATGGGAGGCAAGGTGCCGCTCCGGGAGGTTGTGATCATGTTTTATATTGCCAATGAGGCATTAAGCCTGTTGGAAAATGCGGCGGAGTTTACACCGGTACCAGATAAATTAAAAGAGGTATTACTACAGTTAAGGGACAAGGATTCAGAGGGCGAGTAAAATCGCTCTCTTTTAATTTGCGCCGGCGCAACCGGCAGGAAGGATTTGATTATGAAGACATTTATTTCATGAGAGGGCGAAGCGACGAAGAAATCCAAGCGGAAAGAGCAGAATTGATGGCTGTCGTAAAAGAACAGTATGAACACGCAGAGGAGCTGGATACATTTTTTGATAACCCAGAATGGGGTGCGCTGACGTGTCTTGCAAAGAGCATAGAGGCATTAAGCCAGGCTGATGCGGCGGTATTTGCACCAGGGTGGAAAAACGCAAGAGGATGCAGAATAGAGCATCAGTGTTGTGTTGATTATGGAGTACCTATTTTATCAGATTGATTTGCGCCGGCACAATACCGGAGAAAGGAGCTATCATGGCTTTAAAAATTATTGATGTATCAGAACATAATGGAAGGATTGACTGGGAAGAGGCCAGAAAACACATTGATGGAGTAATCATACGTTGTGGGTACGGTATGGACCAGACTAACCAGGATGATAAATACTGGAAACGAAATGCCGATGAATGCACAAGACTGGGCATCCCATTTGGCGTATATCTGTACAGTTATGCAGATACGGATGCAAAGAGCAGGAGTGAGGCTGCGCATGTGTTGCGGCTCATTAAGGGGTACAAGCTGTCATATCCGGTATATCTGGATTTGGAAGAGGAGAAAGACGGTACCCGTAGACACGCTGTCAGAGGGGCGAAAATCTTTGCTGATATCGTGGAGGCTGCCGGTTACCATGTCGGTATTTATGCCAATGAAAATTGGTACAAGACCATCATCGGCAGCGCCCTGGACAAATACACCAAGTGGGTGGCAAAATACAGCTCTAAGGCTCCGGATGTCCCTGACGTGGACATCTGGCAGTACAGCAGCTCTGGCAGCGTGCCGGGACTGACCGGTAACGGCGGTAAGGTGGATGTCAACCATTGTTACCGAGACTTTTCGGGCGGAAGAAAGCCAGTGCCAAAACCGGATACCAGTAAGCCGGCAACATCTGGCGGTAATGCTGTAATCAGAGACGGCCAGATCCACTGTAATAACTTCACTGGCGCTGCCATCCTGGTTGACGGATATGACGGGCCGAAAACCCGTAAAGGCGCAGTCATGGTGTTGCAGACAGGTATTAACCAGGATTACCGTGCTGGGTTGGTCGTGGACGGTATCTGGGGTCCCGCATCAGAGCGGGCGTTAGGCAGTCACTATGTATGCAAGGGAGAGTGTCAGTACATGGTGACAGCACTCGAGATCCTGCTCATGCTTAAAGGCTACAACCCGCAGGGCGTTGAGTGCCCTGGCAGCTTCGGCAGCGGACTGGAAGCAGCGGTGCGGCAGTACCAGAAAGACCACGGCCTTACTGTGGATGGTATCGCAGGACGCAATACATTTATGAGTTTGGTTGCATAATAATAGGTTGCGGAGCACTTAGATGACAAGAAAGGGCGTGGCATAAAGCTGCGTCCTATTTTATTACTACAAAATAAAACGAAAGGATGATTTTATGTTAGTAGAGATCAAGAAAATGAATAAGGAAGAAGTAACAGTTGTAACCAGCCTTGATATTGCGGAGACGTTTGGGAAGGAACATAAAAATGTTCTGGCTGATATCAGAAATATTATGGCCGATATCAGTACAGCTGAATTTTCAGCCCTATTCTATGAGACGACATACAAAGCGTCAAATGGCAAAATTAATCCCATGTACTATATGACTAGAGACGGGTTTACTATTCTGGTTATGGGGTATAACGGAGAAAAGGCCATGAAGTTCAAGCTATCCTATATCAAGCAGTTTAACGCAATGGAAAAGGCTCTGATTGGCAAGTTGAAAGAGCGTGAGAAAGGCATTGCTGTCAGGCAGGCTCTGACGAATGCCCTACAGCAGTCACAGGAAAATGAACGGATGCACGGGCATGCTTATTCCACATATACGAATATCGTATATAAGGCGGTATTCGGAAAAGATGCAAAACATCTCCGTGAAGAATATGGCATATCCAAAAAGGAGAATCTCCGGGATTATTTTAGTGAGGAAGAACTGAAGGCTGTACAATCAGTTGAAATGATCGTGAGTGGTTTGGTGAACTGTGGGTGGGGATATGACCAGATCAAGGAGTTCGTGCTGAACCAGAATCTAAAAATGCTGGCGGCCTGATACGTGGACAAGTCTGGTAAGATGTGCTATACTGATAAAACAGGAGCACTACTGTAACTATCAACGCACAGAGGGCAACTGTAAAACGCTGTAAGGCCCCGGTTCTCCCATCCGGGGTCTTTTATAATTAAAAAAAAATTGGTTATACTTCAATAATACAGTATTGTAGTATCATTTAATCAAAATATGCATAAAATAATCATGAAATGCTGATGAAATATTTTAAAAATGATTGATTTTTAACAAATCCGTAGTATACTAAAGGTGAACAAAGTAATGATAAGTAACGTTAAATGGAAGTGGATAACAATTTGTTTATTTATCATACAATTATGTATACGGGAGGGGAAAAGCTATGGCGAATGTATTTGATGTTGCAAAATATGTTTTAAAAAGACTTGGACCCATTACTACCATGAAACTTGAAAAAGAAGTGTATTATTGCCAAGCGTGGTCATTGGGATGGGATGAAAAGCCATTATTTCATGAGGACTTTCAAGCGTGGGCTAACGGACCTGTTTGCCCAGAACTTTTTCATAAGCATAAAGGCAAGTTTGTAATTGATGAAACGTTATTTGATGATATTCCAGATTGTGAGTTTACTATGGATGAGATAGAAACAATGAACGCAGTTTTGGACTATTATGGAGATAAAGAGCCGCAATGGTTGAGTGAGCTTACGCATAAGGAAGCACCTTGGAAATCAGCTAGGGTTGGAGTACGAGCTGGGCAGGCATGTAGTAATGTAATTAGCAAAGAAAGTATGATGCAATATTACGGAGGCCTGCAATAATGGGTAAGAAAAAGATAGTTAAGCAAGCGGAAAGTGCAAAGAGTTCTAAAATGCCTAAAGTTGTTGAAAACCCAGAGGGATACTTAAAAAAGCATCCTATCTGGGCTTTTCAACGTTGTGATGTTAATCATGAAAAATGGTCAATAAAGAACTGCAAGAACTTTAATGAAGAAATATTAGATAAGTTAATCTCCTTTGAAGGACAGACATGGGCAGAAATACAATCTGCGTCGGGTGGACGGAGGAATGGTACGAATAGCCATTTTGAAGATATAGCTATTCTTTGTAAGGACGCCCAGAGACGAATTGAAGAATTACATTTAGATATTGACCAGGTTTTTTCGTTGAGATTAACAGCGACATTGCGAATTTATGGTATTCTGGAAAATGGTGTTTTTAATGTATTATGGTACGATCCTAATCATGAGATTTGTCCTGCTGTTAAAAGATAAAATACATAAAAAGCTGTAAGGCCCCGGTTCTTCGCCGGGGCCGTCAATAGTTTAAATCTTTTTATACTGCAATTTGATATGATGGGAATTGCCGTCATTGTCTATAACATCAAAGTAAGGATGTTCGTTACCAGTGAGGACTTCATTTGGTTCATAATTCCAACCCCACGGAGCCATGAGCATGATATCTCCTGCATTTGTCTCAAACATTTCCCAATTTTCAGGTATTTCTATTTCTACCTTGTCACTGCATGTAGCAGTGGCATGAGGAGCATTTGCCGTCCAAACCTGTTTTTTCTCTGCGGAGAGTACCCCGTAATTTATATATCCTGTAAATTTTTTCATCTTTGTATCCCCCTTGTATTTTATAATTTGATTTGTTATAATTTACTTGCTGGGGGAGCGGTGGCAAGCCCGCCCTCCTCTGGTATCTGTTTAAGCTATTTTCTTTTTTAATTCTTCCACTTCTTTTTGCAAGTCTTTAATCATCTGCAAAAGCAAGCTTGTGTTTTCGTTTTCAAGTTTGTTGATTCTGTAATACTGTTTGAGTTCATCCATGTTTGATTCCAGCCTATTCATTTTGTCTGTAAGCCTCAATTGAACATTGTCAAGTTCGTTTAGAATCATGTTTGTTTGTGAATTAAGTAAATCAGCAATTGATTTTAAATCTTTTTCATCTAACATTTTTAAACCTCCATATTTGATTTGTTAAAGATGCTTGCCCTTCTTTAACTATATTTATTATATCATTATTGGTAACCAATGTCAATGTTCTTCTATCTTTTTTTCTATAATAATTTTCCCGTTTATCATAGAAACGGTTACCTTTCTATCTTCTTGTGTTACCCCTAGTTCCTTGACCATATCTGCCGGAAGGCTTATTTTATAATTAACAGAAGCCTTTCCTGCAGTTCCGCCTGCTTTGGCTATAATTATATTCCTATCAACCATTACTACATCTCCTCTTATCATATTTGATATATACATTATAATACGATTGGGAACCAATATCAAGAAAATATTACTGGAGCATGACATATACTTATACGCAAAACGGCCGACACCATTACAGTGCCGGCCGTTCTGCTATCATATCTATGGATATTATAACTCCCTGCGTGGGGATGCGCAAGAATTAGGGTTAGACGTTTTTCGACAGATATGTTATTTGTTGCATTATTACCAGACATAAAAAGCTGACAGAACGTATCCGCCAGCCTTTGAACTATATTGTATCATCTTGATTTCGTGTTGCATTTCGTGTTGCATAGTCGTGCATCACGGTACATTACCGCGCATACATGTGCGCACTAAATGGCAAAAAAATATGGTAAACCTATTAAAACATGCCAAAAAGTGAACAGTAACGCGGACATGTGTACGGTGGTGCGCATATAGTCACGGGTTCGAATCCCACCGTCTCCGCTACATTAAAGCCGCATGGTTGGTGGATTCTTCAAATGTCGTGTTGCATTTCGTGTTGCATAATCTCCGCAAAATAGTTATCAATGGCGTTATCCACAGCCATGCGTTCTCTAGAAAAAGCGTGGGTATAATTTTTATGCATTATGTGATTTGTTGCCCAGCCGCCTCTGTCCTGTGCATAAATATCAGGCACATTCAGCAGATGCATGACAGATGCATTTATGTGTCTGAGCTGGTGAAAGGTGATAGGGACCACACCTGCTTTCACTAAATATCTTTTTAGCTTACGGTATATTGTATTTGCTGGCATAGGCACTATCCGGTCGGTGCATACTTCGTCAATCAAGTCTTTGATATATTCTGGTAGTCTTAATACCCTCTGGCGTTTCGGCTGCTTTCCGGTATCCTTCTTGTACTCCTTCCCGTCAATGGTCAATACAACTTCATTGATAGCTATATACTTGCCGTCATCAAGCAGAGATTCTGATTTGGTTAGTCCGGCTATTTCTGACGCAGTAAAAGATAGCCACATTGCAAGCAACACAGGAAGTTCAATGTCAGTTCCCTTAACGGCCTTAAAAACCTGATCTGGTTCGGGCAAAGAAATCTTTTTATCAGGTATCTTGGGCAACGTTATCCGTTTCTCGTTGTAGTCTACGTCGTAATAGTTCAATACCGCCGTAAGCAGCCCAAATTCGTTTCTAACGGTCTTAGCCGATATAATCCCATCCTTCCCTTTTTGCGTCGTTTTACGGGCCGATTCGAGGCTCACAGCGGTAATCAATACGTCCGTGTCAATATCCTTTAACTTTGTTGTCATGAGGTCTTGAAAAGCATATTTACGGATTTTGACGTATCCGGATACGGTGGCCTTTGACAACACGGGTTCCTTGATTTTTATATAATTGTCTATGGCCTCCAACAGAGTTAGATCACGAGAGGAGTTTCTTTTTTTCTTGTTCAAGGAAAATTCAAGCGCCATCATCTCAGCTTCGGCTTTTCCCCTTTTGTTGGGTCATCCGAGGTAAATGATTCGTACATTCTTTTCATCTTCGGCTCTCCATTGCTATCAAGAGCTATAGATCCATCAGAATTGAATACAGGAACGCTATGACTATAGACCTGACATCTCCATGAGCCCGATGGCAGTTTTCTTGCTGTTGGCATTTTGATCCTTCCTTTCCAAAAAAGAGTATAAAAACCTGCTAACAAAAATCAACAGGTAAATTTATAAGTTCCCATCTATAC
>OGLK01000307.1_pt1 | contig 26244 bp, 20 predicted proteins | sample 1572811 | NCBI WGS metagenome assembly OGLK01 (sample SAMEA2581898, study PRJEB24529) | metagenome | biome: Human gut stool | place: China | collected 2011
GCCACTTTCTCACTCTGTTCCTGGTTATTTTTGAAGAATATCCGGATATTCTTCAAAAATAAGCAGGAACAGAGTGAGAAAGTGGCTTCTTTTCAAGACTATACGCTGCACCGCCTCGGCTCCTGCTATAAAACGCAGCTTTATGAAGCTGGGCTTTTAGAAAGCAACCGGGCAAACAGCACAAGAAAAATACTGAAGCCAATTCTTGATATTGCATTTGAGCATTGGCTTTATGACCATGATCTTGGCATCATGGTAAAAACACTGACGGGGGTAAGATGAAATGGATTTAAGCCAAAGACTGGATGAGATGGAGCTTGCAATCCATAAGCCGTCTTTCCGAAAAGGAACAGGCCGCGCAAATGAGGTCAACTATTGGGTGTTTGATTATCCACCGGAAAAGGAACTGGAAGTTCGGGAGCGCATAGAATATCTGAAAAATAAGAACGACCGGGGCGATGATGATTTTGAGCTTGTGGTCTTTGACCTGTATGATATTATCATTGACTTTTTGGAAAAGAAAAACTTCATGGAAAAGTGCTATGACTTTGAAAAAAAGCGAGGAATCGAGCGTATCGTCAAGGCAGTGACCAACTCCATGAAGGTGAATGATGATGACAGCCTGATCGTGCAATATATCAAAGAACATACGCCGGAGAATGCAGTCGTGTTCCTGACCGGTATCGGCAAGTGCTATCCGATTTTGCGTTCCCACAAGGTGCTTAACAACTTGCACCAGGCGTTTGTGCGCTGCCCGGTCGTGATGTTCTTTCCGGGAACCTATAATGAGCAGGAGCTGATTCTGTTCAATGAGATTAAAGACGATAACTATTACCGGGCATTCCGACTGGTAAAGTAATGGATGGAGGAAACAGTTATGCAGATCAAGGACATGTTCCGAAAGAAAATTGACCGTGAGATACAGGGCGTTATCATTGTCGGTCAGGGTGGAAGAATACGTTGTAACCCGTGAGCTTCAGCGTCATTTTGCAGATTTCTTTGCAGCATATAAAAAAGGTATTCAGGGAACCACACCGAAAATGGGTGTCTGGATTTCCGGCTTCTTTGGAAGTGGTAAATCTCATTTCCTGAAAATTCTGTCCTATCTGCTTCAGATTAAACAGGTCGGAGACAAACATGCCATCGACTACTTTATCGAAGATCAGAAGATTACCAATCAGATGGTGCTGGCAGATATGCAGCTGGCAGCAAACACCCCATCGGACGTAATTCTTTTCAACATTGATTCCAAAAGCGATTCGAATGGCAAGGAAAACAAGGATGCCATTGTGAACGTTTTCCTGAAGGTCTTCAATGAGATGCAGGGCTTCTGTGGTTCCATGCCGCACCTTGCCGACCTGGAGCGCAGACTTTCCGAAGAAGGACGTTTTGAGGAGTTCAAGGAAAAGTTTGAAGAGGAATATGGCGATCCGTGGGAAAGCTCTCGTCAGGACTTTGATTTCATTCAGGATTCCGTTGTCGATGTCCTTTCTGACATGGATTTTATGAGTGAATCAGCTGCTCGTAACTGGTGCGAAAAAGCAACCGAGAGCTACCAGATCAGCATTGAGGATTTTGCCAAGCGTGTAAAGTCCTATATTGATAAAAAAGGTAACAACCACCATGTCGTTTTCCTGGTGGATGAGATCGGTCAGTACATTGGTGATGATTCCAAGCTGATGCTGAACCTTCAGACCGTGACGGAAGAACTGGGCAAGGAGTGCATGGGTAAGGCTTGGGTAATCGTAACGAGCCAGCAGGATATTGACTCCATTACCAAGGTGAAGGGTAACGACTTCTCCAAGATTCAGGGACGTTTCGATACACGCCTTTCTTTGTCCTCTGCCAATGTGGATGCTGTTATCAAAAAGCGTATTCTGGATAAGACTGAGACCGCAGCACAGAGCCTGCGTCTGCTTTATGACCAGAAAGCAACCATCATCAAAAATCTGATTGTTTTCAACGACGGTGTGGAGAAAAAACTGTACGCCAACGCAGAAGACTTTGCAGAGGTTTATCCTTTTGTTCCGTACCAGTTTAATTTGCTTGCCAGCGTGCTGACCAGTATCCGTACCCACGGTGCATCCGGTAAGCACCTGTCCGAGGGTGAACGTTCCATGCTGGCTCTGTTCAAAGAGTCTGCCATGCAGCTGATGGACGACGAGATGGGGGCAATCGTGCCGTTCTATCGGTTCTATGATGCATTGGAGAACTTCCTCGACCACAGCCACAGCAGCGTGATCATCCGCGCTTATGATAACAGCTACATCAACCCGGAAAAAAAGGAAAAAGATGTCTTTGCTATCAATGTGCTGAAGACCCTTTTCCTGATTAAATATGTTCTGGAGATCGAAGCTAATGTGGACAACATCGTCAGCCTGATGATTACCAGCATTGACGATGATCGTATCTCTTTGAAAGCACAGGTGGAGGATGCACTGAAAGTGCTGATGCGCCAGATGCTGATCCAGAAGAATGGCTCCATCTATGTATTCCTGACTGATGAGGAACAGGAAATCAACAACGAAATCGAAAAAGAAAATGTGGAGATGCCGGAGGTCATCACGAAGATCGCGGAGATGATCTATGAGGACATTTTCTCCAGCAAGAAGTATCAGTACCCAAGCTTTGGAGGGCGCTATGCATTCTCCTTCAATCAGACAGTGGATGACCGCCCTTATAAGGCAAACCAGAATTACGATATCGGCCTCCGTGTGCTGACCCCGTGGTATGAGGGCGGCACCGATGATGGTACGCTGCGCCTGCTCTCCGGCCAGGGCAAGGAAGTCCTTGTGGTTCTGCCGAATGATGATGCGTTTCTGACGGAAATGCGGGCATACTTGAAAATTGAGCGGTTCCTGCGCAAGAATACTTCTGTGCAGCTTGCCAAGTATGAGACCATTAAGGAAGCAAAGCGCGTAGAGATGCGGGAACGCAACGGGAACGCCAAGCTTTACCTGACGGAAGCTCTGAAAGAGGCTACCATCTATGTCAATGGCGATGTGCTGCACACCTCCGGCAAGGAAGTAACCAGCCGCATCAACGAGGCTATCGGTAGACTGGTGCAGACGGTTTACCACAAGCTGTCCTACATTGACGCAGCGATGGGCGAAGCAGATATCCGGAAGATGTTCAAGACCAGCAACCAGCTGTCGCTGGCACTGGGAGATACCGGAGAATCCAATGTCCACGCACTGGATGACGTGCTGCAATTTGTGGCAGGCAATTCCCGGATGCACATGAAGACTTCTATGAAAACCATCAAGGATCGCTTTATGAAAGCACCCTATGGCTTTGTGGAAGATGACATCCATTGGCTGGTGGCACGGCTCTTTAAGCGTGGAGACCTGTCCTTTACGGTCAACGGTGAGAGCGTCAATCTGAACAACCGTTCCGAAGAGGAAATCATCGGCTACATCACGAAGAAGCAGTTCGTGGATAAGCTGCTGACGGAAGTGCGCGTCCGTGTGCCGGAAAACCAGAAAAAGGCCGTCCGCACCGTGATGAAAGAGCTGTTCAAGGTGGCACCGCCTGCTGATGACGAAGATACCATCATGAAGAACTTCCAGCATTACTGCGAGAATCGGATCACCGAGATTGAGCGGCTGGAACCGAAATATGAGAATTACGCCTATCCTGGAAAAGAACTTCTGGAAAAGGGCAAGAAGCGGCTTTCTGCACTGGTGCAGATTCAGGCACCGCTTGAATTCTTTAAGACCGTATTTGACGAGCAGGACGATCTGATGGATTTTGGCGAAGACTATGAGCCTATCCGAGATTTCTTTGGCAGTGAGCAGCTGACCATCTTTACTCGTGCGCTGGATATGCTGAATATCTACGAGGACAGCAAGACCTACATCGTGGATGCAGAACTGGAAGACGTGGTGGCCAAGATGCGCACCATTGTCCGGATGCCAAAGCCCTACAAGGAGATTCCGAAGCTGCCGGAGCTGCGCGAGAAGTTTATGAACTGCTATATGCGCATTCTGGAAGAGCAGGCAGAGCCGGTCAAAGATTCCATCAATCAGGATCGGAACCGTGTCTTTGAAGTGCTGAACACCAAGCCCTATAAGGATGCGAAGTTCAACCGTTATCTGGAACTCTTTAAGGAGATCATGGATGGTGCGGAGCACTGCAACAATGTTTCCACTCTGCGCAGTTATGCAGATAAGGCGGAGGCACTGAAGCTGCGCCTGCTCAACGAGATGAACGCAGAGGACATTCGCCTTGCGAAGGAGGCAGCGGCAAAGGCCGAGGCAGAGCGTAAGCGTCAGGAAGAAGAGGCGGAAAAGCGCGGCGAGACCGTGAAACCGGCAGAAAAGGTGGCAGAACCGCAGCCGGTATATAAGGTGCGCACCACGAAGAATGTTTCCATCAAGACGGTTGCCAAGACTGCATCGTGGCGGCTGGAGAGCAAGGATGATGTTGATAAATACCTTGCTGCATTGCGCGAAAACCTGCTGAAAGAGATGGACGAAGATACCATCGTCAACATTGAACTATAAATGACAGGAGGATTGGCTCCATGAACAAGACAGCCATAAAGAATTTTGCGATCTGGGCGCGGAATAAGCTGATTGCAGATGTCAGCTATGATGCCCGCCTGATCGGTATTACGGAGGACGGCATTGCAAAGCCGTTGCCGCAGAGCTTCGGCGGCACTCAGTTCTTCGATATCGGCACCGCAGAACCGTATTCGATTTCCGGCGAGGTCGTGCGGCAGCGTGACAAGCTGATAGAGGTCATCCAGCAGAAGGAAAAGGATACCGACTACAAAACCGCATATCAGTATGTGATCGAGGAGATTGCCTATACATGGTTCAACCGCCTGATTGCGATCCGTTTCATGGAGGTCAACGACTATCTGCCTTCCCATATTCGAGTGCTTTCTTCCGAGAGCGGAAAGTTGGAGCCAGATCTGGTCACGACACCGTTTGATGCAGAGCTTCCCTTCACTGCGGAGGAAGAAGCTCAGATTTTCCAGCTGAAGCAGGACAATAAGCTGGACGAGGTGTTCCGCATCCTGTTCCTGAAACAGTGCAATGCCCTGAACGAGATTCTGCCTGCTCTGTTTGAAAAGACAAAGAACTACACTGAGCTGCTACTCAGCTTGTCCGTTATTGACCAGGATGGCGTGGTCTATCATTTGATTCACGATATCCCGGAGGATGACTTCAACATCGAGCGCGGTGGTCAGGTGGAGATCATCGGCTGGCTTTACCAGTATTACAATACCGAACCGAAGGCCGCTGCATTTGCCAAGAACGGAAAGATTGCCAAAGAGGAAATCCCTGCCGTGACCCAGCTGTTCACCCCGGACTGGATCGTTCGTTACATGGTGGAAAATAGCCTTGGCCGTCTGTGGGTGGAAGGACACCCGGACTGCGGCCTGAAAGAAAACTGGAAATATTATCTGGAAGAAGCACAGCAGGAGCCGGAGGTACAGGCAAAACTTTCGGAAATTCGTAAAGAGTACGCTGCCCTGAACCCGGAGGATATCAAGCTCATCGACCCCTGCATGGGTTCCGGTCATATCCTCGTATACGCCTTTGATGTGCTGATGCAGATTTACGAGAGTGCCGGCTACAGCCAGCGTGATGCTGCAAAGAGCATTCTGGAACACAACATCTACGGTCTGGACATTGATGATCGTGCCTATCAGTTGGCGTACTTTGCCGTGATGATGAAAGCACGGCAGTACACCCGCCGTATCTTAAACGGTGAGAACACCTGTCATGTCTATGCCATTCAGGAGAGCAACAGCATCAACCGTGCGCATCTGAAATATTTCGGCGCAGGGATGGACGATATTGAAAAGAATGCTGCTAAAATGCAGCTGGAAGGTCTGCTGGACACCCTGACCGATGCCAAGGAATACGGCTCTATCCTGAATGTGGAGAGCTATAACTGGGATTTGCTGCGCCGGTTTGTGGCAGCGGAAGATACCGCAGGGCAGATCAGCATGGACAGCGTGGGCGTGGAAGATACCGCCGAGCAGCTGAATCGGCTCATCGACATTGGTGAGACCATGGTACGGAAGTATTGGGTCACCTGCACCAATCCCCCCTATGCCGGAACCAGCAACCTGAGCGCAAAGGTCAACAATTTTGTCAAGAAGTATTATCCGGACAGCAAGGCCGACCTGTTTGCCGTCTTTATTGAGCGCTGCCGTGCTATGACCGCCGACAATGGCTATCAGGCGATGATTACGCAGCATTCTTGGATGTTCCTTTCCAGCTTTGAAAAGCTCCGGGAAAAGATGATGCTGACCGAAACCGTCAACATGGCTCATCTGGGCGCAAGAGCCTTTGAAGAAATTGGCGGTGAGGTGGTGCAGACCACCAGCTTTGTGCTGCGGAAAAGCCATGTGGCAGACTATATGGGAACTTACTGCCGTTTGATTGATCCTACTACTCAGCAGGGTAAAGAAGATATGTTCCTTGCAGGGGAAAACCGATACACTGCCCAGCAGTCTAATTTCTCCAAAATTCCGGGTTCCCCAGTTGCATATTGGATTTCTGAACAGTTACTTTCAGCTTTTGAGTCTTCTCCAGCATTATCAAGACTATGTGAACCAAAAGTTGGACTACAAAGTGGAAATAGTGAGAAATATTTTCGGTTATGGCAAGAAGTCTCGTTTAACAAAATATCTTTCTCTGCTGATAAAAACTACAAATGGTTTCCGTGTGTAAAGGGTGGCGAGGCTCGAAAATGGTTTGGAAACAATATTTCTATTATTGATTGGAGCAATGATGGTGCAGGAATAAAAAGTGAACCCAGTGCTGTTATAAGAAATCCAAAGTATTATTTTCGTTCGGGATTAACATGGACCAAGATAACTTCCGTATTTGCATTAAGATTCTTTCCTGAAAATATGATTTTATCTGATTCAAGTGTTTATGTGTTTCCTGAAAATTGGGAGTATGTATTGGGGTGCTTGAACTCAAAGATTGCACCGCTCGTTGTTGAGCTTTTGAATCCAACTTTGAACTTTGTGGCATCGACAGTCGGCTCTATCCCCATCATAACAAGTAATGTAAACTGTGTTGAGAAACTTGTGTTGAGCAGCGTTAAACTTGCAAAAACAGATTGGGATGTTTATGAGGTGTCTTGGAATTTCCAACAGCATCCTCTCATCCGCTCCGTCTCCACCGTCGCGGATGCCTTTGCTCAGTGGGAAGCCGAGTGCAACGACCGCTTCAACCAGCTCAAATCCAACGAGGAAGAGCTGAACCGCATTTTTATTGATATTTACGGCTTGCAGGACGAACTGACCCCAGAAGTGGAGGATAAAGATGTGACTGTGCGCAAGGCTGACTTGCAGCGGGACATCAAGAGCCTGCTGAGCTATGCGGTGGGCTGTATGTTTGGCCGTTACTCGCTGGATGTGGAAGGACTGGCCTATGCAGGCGGCGAGTGGGATAGCAGCAAATACCAGAGCTATATTCCGGACGAAGATAATGTTATCCCTATCACCGATGAAGAATATCTGGACGATGATATCGTATCGCGCCTGTGTGCATGGCTGAAAGCGGTGTATGGTGCAGATACGCTGGAAGAAAACCTCGATTATATCGCAAAAGCCCTTGGCAATAAGGGCAGCACCAGCCGGGAGATTATCCGTAACTACTTCCTGAACGATTTCTTCAAGGATCACTGCCAGACCTATTCTGTTACCGGTTCCGGCAAGCGTCCGATCTACTGGCTGTTTGACAGTGGCAAGCAGAACGGCTTTAAGGCACTGGTTTACCTGCACCGCTATACGCCGGATACCATCGGCAACCTGCGTATCGACTACCTGCACAAAATGCAGCGCGTGTACGAATCTGAGATTAACCGGATGCAGGATATGATGGATCACAGCGGGAATGCCCGCGAGGTGGCAGCAGCCTCCAAGCGCAAGGATAAACTTGCCAAGCAGCTGAAGGAATGCCGGGAATACGATGAGAAGATCAGCCATCTGGCACTTTCCCGTATCGAGCTTGACCTTGATGACGGCGTAAAGGTCAACTACCGTAAGCTCCAGACCGCCCAGGACGGCAAGTTCTATGAGGTGCTGGCAGACAGTAAGAATATCATGGTGAAAGAAAAGAAATAAGAGGAACAGGAGGCGTTTGCAATGATTTTGTACCACGGAAGCAATGTTATCGTAGAACAGCCGAAACTTATCCGGCAAAATCGCTATCTGGACTTCGGTTTTGGATTTTATACCACCACCAACCGCGATCAGGCAGTGAACTTCGCTCAAAAGGTCACTGACCGCCGCAAAACAGGAGCCGCTACGCTCAATATTTATTCCGTAGAGGAAGCTGTGGCTTTCAAGGAGTGCAGCTTGCTGCGCTTTGATAGCCCAGATGAAGCATGGTTGGATTTTGTAGCTGAGAACCGTCAGGGAACCTATCAGGGAAAGCAGCATGACCTGATTTATGGTGCTGTGGCAAATGATGATGTGTACCGCACCATTACTCTGTATATGACCGGAGTGTTGGATAAGGAACAAACACTGGCGGCACTCAAGATTCGGAAATTGTTCAACCAGCTGGTGTTTGCAACAGAGAAGTCCCTGCAATACTTGCATTTTGAGGGGAGGGAGCTTGTATGAATGAAGATCAGTTCAGCGCAATGCTTGCAATCATTGTGCCGCCCATCATCGAACAGATTACAAAAAACAGCAATGTGGATGATGAAAAAGCGATTTCCCGCTTTTATCAGTCCAAGCTCTATCAGGAGCTTTCGGATGAAAAATCGAAATTGTGGCACTACAGCCCGATGACGCTGTATACCATGTATCAAGATGAACTTCTGACAGGCTCCTATGATTACCCAGAGGAGGCGTGAGTGATGAGCAAGGAATCCAATTTTTTGATTTATTGCATGGAGCGGTACCGTCATTTCAAGGGGCTTTCTGGTGCGGATGTGGCGAAAACCTTTGAAGAGTATGGTATCTATGGGTATATCACAAAATATTTTGAATCGCTGCACACAATGGGGGATCATTGCATCGTGCAGGATATTGACGATTATATTAGCAGCATCACAGGCAATAAACGGATCAAGGCGTAACTGCCTGTATGATATTCCCCAAAGGGCGGAATCTATCAAGTAAAGGAAATTAATATGGCAGAATTAAACCTGAAACAAATTATAGACCGCCTGAATGCGGAATTTACCGGGGAAACCCGGAAACTGGTTTTCTGGTATGATTACAAGGCAGAATTCGCCGAGGATATGGAGACGGTAGAGCTTCAGAATGCGAAGGTCTACCATCTCCAGCCGGATAACCAGTTCTATACAAAGTATTTTCTGGAGCGTGTGGATAAGACCACGAATTATCTGATTTATGCACCGTTTCCGAAGCCGGATGTAAGGGACAACCATCTGGAAGACACAATGCTGTATTCCAGACGGTTCTTTGCTGACCGTGCCTCCCTGCTGTCGGTTGACCTCGGTATCGAGGAAAAGTACAAGCCGGTTATTGAGAAGCACATCAAGTTTTTCGCCAATAAAGAGCGTACTCAGCGGTTCTATGATCTGGAAATCGAAAACTTCAATGAAGAAAATATTCTTGTCGGTCTGCTGAGTGCAGTCTGCAAGGCGCGTACCTGCTCTTTTGAAGAGGTTGTGCGCATCATGTTGACGGATGGCGAGCTGGTGGACAATGCTTTCTTGCAGGAGTTTGAAAAATACGATCTGCTGTCTGCATTCTGGCAGCTCTGTGAGCAGCATTTCGGATACACTGATACAAAGCCGAGTCTGGAACGGCTGCTGGTAACGTTGTTCGTTACTTATACTGGTCGATATGTGCAGGCAGAGCTTCCGGCAGCATGGAAGAGCTTTGTCTCCTACAAGTCCGGTAATATCATCGCATTTCTCGATAGCCTGATGAACAGCGTCCTTTACCGGGACAAATACGATGCTCTGTCGGCGCATGTTGCCAAAGGGCTGAATGTTCTTTCGGCATTTGCAGGAATGCGAGTGGACGATTTGGTGGAGTGCGACACTTTCCTTGTCGTGGATCAGGTGCTGGTAAAGTGGCTCATTGGCAGACTTGTTTCGGAAGATATCGGTGCAATCGTAAACGGATTTACCATTCCGGAACTCTGTGAAAAGCGGGCTAAAATGCACTTTGGCAGAAAGACCGGGAAAACCTATCAGATGCTTTCCAGTGCATACAGCATGGTGAAGGAAGCGGATTACCATGCCGCAGATGGCTTAAAGCCAATCATCGACCGATATCTTGCTGCGGATTACAATATGGATCAGCAGTATCGGAAATTCTACTATTATTACGACCAGCTGGAGAGCACGGAAAGCTTTGAGCCGCTTCGGGAGCTGGTGGAAAATATCTACACAAACGAATATCTGGCTTGCCTGCTCCCTGCCTGGAATGCTGGAATTCAGCAGGATGCCGCATTTTCGGCAATTCCGTTGCAGCGGGAGTTTTACAATGCCAACCTGCGCTATACCAAGGAACGCACCGTGGTCATCATTTCGGATGCCATGCGTTACGAGGTCGGACAGGAGTTGTTTGCCCGAATGCAGGATGACCCGAAATGCACGGCAAAACTTTCTGTACAACTAAGTGTCCTGCCGTCTTATACAAGGCTCGGTATGGCAGCACTTTTACCGCATAAAACACTGGAGATGACGGATGACTTCCAGGTGCTGGTAGATGGTATCCTTTGCGATAATCTGGCAGGTCGGCAGCAGGTGCTGCAAAGCTATAACCCGGATAGTGTCTGTGTACAGTTCGATGATATCAAAAATCTGAAAGTGGCAGAGCTGCGAGATGTGCTGACAAAACGTCAGATTATCTATGTATATCATAATCAGATTGACGCGCGTGGAGACAAGGCAAATACCGAGGATGAGGTGTTTCATGCGTGTGAGGAGGCCGTTCAGGAAATCATGGACTTGATTCATCGAATCTCCGTCAGCGGCAACACCTATCATTTTATCGTCACTGCCGATCATGGCTTTATTTACAAGCGTGATAAGCTGACAGAAAGTGACAAGATTTCTGGGAAAAGCGCGGAAAAAGCATTTGTCAATCGCAGATTTATTGTGTCCAAGGCGGCACTGGAAGATGACGGCATCGACCATATGAGCATAGGACGCGTTCTGGGGAACGAGGACAGCAAGGTGGTGTCTTATCCTGTCAGCAGCAATGTCTTTAAGGTGGCCGGAGGCGGTGCTAACTATGTGCATGGCGGTTCCTCACCGCAGGAAATGCTGGTACCGGTGCTGGAGTTTAAGATGGAACGTGGTCACATGGAAACAAAGAATGCAGAGATTGCTCTGGTCAGCATCGTCCATAAGATTACGAACCTGATCACTTCCATGGACTTTATCCAGTCGGATGCCGTCAGCGATACTGTAAAAGCGGCAAAATACCGCATTTTCTTCCTCTCGGAAGACAATGAGAAAATCTCGAACGAAAACAGTTATGTGGCGGACAGTCGCGAGGAAAATGCACAGAAGCGTATCTTCCGGATGCGTTTCACATTCAAGAATAAGAAATACGACAAGGACAAGCAGTATTACCTTGTGGTTTATGACGAAGAAAGCGGTCTGGAGCAGTGGAGGCAGCCTGTCATCATGGACATTGCCTTTGCAGATGACTTTGGATTCGGATTCTGATACAGAGGAGGCAGGAATTCCGTATGGAAATGATGGATATGGCGGCAGACGATACCCGTGAAGAACTGCGCCGGAAGCTGCGTAGCAACTTTGACGGTCGGATCGTCCGCAAAGACCTGACAAAGAAAATAAAAGAAGGAGCAAATGTTCCAGTCTATGTGCTGGAGTTCCTGCTGGGTCAGTATTGTAGTTCAGACGATGAGACAATCATTGAGCAGGGCGTTCAGAATGTGAAACGTATTCTGGCAGACAACTTTGTCCGCCCGGATGAGGCTCAAAAGATTCTCTCACAACTGCGCAAGAACGGGAGCCATACCATCATTGATATGGTGACAGTGCATCTGGATATCAAAAAGGATTGCTTTTTTGCAGAGTTCTCTAACCTTGGCCTCACCAATGTGCCGATTACAGATGATTATCCGGAAAAATATGACCGGCTGCTTTGCGGCGGTATCTGGTGCATCGTGCAGTTGGAATATGAATCCGAGGGAGACAGCAGCTTTGGAATCACGGATATAGATGGACAGCCGATTTCTTCTAAACAGAAAAAGCAGAAGGATATCTCTCCCATCAGCATCCATAAGCTGACTCCGATTCAGATGCCCCATATCGACATTGAAGAAGTTCGAGAGGGACGCAAGGCATTCACACAGGAAGAGTGGATGGATGTTATGTTGCGTTCCTGCGGATATGAGCCGGAACAGTTGAACAATCGGGAAAAATGGCTGCTGCTTGCGCGTATGCTGCCGTTGGTGGAGAACAACTTCAATCTCTGTGAGTTGGGGCCGCGCAGCACAGGCAAGTCCCATATCTATAAAGAAATCAGCCCGAACAGTATCCTGGTATCCGGTGGTCAGACGACCGTTGCAAATCTGTTTTACAATATGGGGCGCAAAACCGTAGGGTTGGTAGGATTATGGGACTGCGTTGCCTTTGATGAGGTTGCCGGAATCAAGTTTAAGGACAAAGACGGCATTCAGATTATGAAAGACTATATGGCTTCCGGCTCCTTTGCCCGTGGCAAAGAGGAAAAGGCAGCATCGGCATCTATGGTCTTTGTAGGAAACATCAATCAGAGCGTGGATGTGTTGCTCAAGACTTCCTCCCTGTTTGATCCGTTTCCGCCGGAGATGGGAACGGATACAGCCTTTCTTGACCGTCTGCATTGTTACATTCCAGGCTGGGAGATTCCGAAGTTCCGTCCGGAGCATTTCACCAACGACTACGGCTTTATCACGGATTACTTGGCAGAGTTTATCCGAGAACTGCGGAAAGAACAGTATGGTGATGCGTTGGATAAGTATTTCCGCCTTGGAAAGAATCTGAACCAGCGCGATACGATTGCTGTCCGCAAGATTGTAGGCGGCTATGTGAAATTGCTTTATCCCGATGGAGAGTTCACGAAGGAACAGATTGAAGAAATTCTTGTATTTGCGCTGGAAATGCGCCGTCGTGTCAAGGAACAGCTGAAAAAGCTGGGTGGAATGGAGTTCTATGATGTGAACTTCAGCTATATCGACCTTGATACCTTTGAAGAAAAATTTGTTTCCGTGCCAGAGCAGGGCGGTGGAAAGCTCATCCCCGATGGTATCTGCAATCCGGGACAGGTATATACCGTAAGTCAGGGCAAGTCCGGTATGATCGGCGTATTCCGCCTCGAAAGCCAGATGCTGCCCGGCAACGGAAAATTTGAGCGCACTGGCCTTGGCAGCGACCGTGATTGCAAGGAATCCACGAATACGGCGTTCAATTTCCTGAAAGCAAACGGAAATCGTATCAGTGGCAGCATCAGCACCACGATGCGGGATTACATCATCAACTATCAGGATTTGCAGGGCATTGGCATGACTGGAAAGCTGGCATTGCCTACATTGATTGCACTATGCAGCATCGCTCTTGGACGGCCTACGGTCAGTACACTTGCCGTGCTGGGAGAAATCAGTATTAGCGGCACGATTCTGAAAGTGGACGAGCTTGCCAATAGTTTGCAGGTGTGCCTCGATAGCGGAGCAAAGAAAGTGCTGCTTCCGATTACCAGTGCAGCAGACCTTGGCACCGTGCCGCCGGAGCTGGTGGGCAGTTTTAATCTGATTTTCTACAGCAGTGCGGAAGATGCAGTGTTTAAGGCGTTGGGGGTGGAATGATGATTGAGTCGGTTCGTAAAATAAAGTTCACTGGGGGTTCTTTTACATCTGCAACGGAATTGTCCATCTTTCGGAATCAAAATCAACGGATGGCTCTTGTGTATGGTAGAAACGGAAGTGGAAAAACTACAATAGCAAAGGCTTTTATAAAAGTTAACGGTGGAGATGTAAGCGATATTGATAGTGCAGCATTGCTCGACGAAAACGGCAAGCCTGTGGTGCAGGGAACAGATGACGCTACGCGGCGAGTCTATGTTTTTAATGAGGAGTACATACAAAGAAATGTTCGCTTAAAAGAAGATGGTTTAAGTACGATAATTATGCTTGGCGCACAAGCAGAGTTAGAGGGAAAAATTATTGCAGCACAGAGCGCATTGACGGCTAGCGATAATGCGCGAAAGCAGCAGGAAGAAGTATGCAACACATATTCAGATAGATCGTCTGTTCTTGCGCCCGCATATTACCTCGCTCAAATGAATAAGGCTTTATCTGGAGATACTCACTGGGCTGGCAGAGAAAGAGTTATTAAAGAAGATCGTCGTAACGCCTCTGTTAATGATAGCACTTATAAAACGATTATCTCATCAGCCCCAACACTATCTGTAGCTGATGTAGAATGTGAATATTCTAAAAAATTAGCTATGCTTTCTGCTGCGAAAAGCGGAAGTGCAACGATTTCGCAAAGCGTTCAGGTTCATATTCCTGAGTTTAGAGATGATGATATTATCATGATCCTGGCAGAAAGAATAGAAAAGCCTGAATTGACACCACGAGAAGAATTTCTACTCACTCTGGTTGAGTCCGGTCAACTTCAGAAAATAGAGGAAACTTTCTCTAATGAAGCTGTGAAACAATGCCCTTTCTGCTTACAGCCAGTTACGGAGGATTATAAGAATAATTTAATTGAAAGTATAAAAAAGGTACTATCCAGGCAAGTTGAGGATCACAAGGAATGCTTATCAAAGCTAATAATCCAACAGATAAGTTTTGATATTACTCCATTTAGTAAACTGAATCAATCAACGGTAAATAACGTAATAAATGCGGTTGCTGCATTAAATGATGCAATAGAAAAGTGCAATACGGAAATCAAGAAGAAAATTGCCAATCCTTTTGAACCGATATTAGGCGTAGAATTTGGTCTCCAAGAAAAGCGGGCTGCGTTAGTGAGTGCAATTAGTGACTTGGAAGCCGCAAGAGTAGAGCACAATAAACCTTTTCGTGATATTAGCAAGATCAAATCCGAATTGCAGGTGTTAAATAAGCAAAAGGCTTATTATGAGATTTTGCCAATCCATGCGACCTATTTAAAACAGCTCAAAGAAAAGGAAGATGCTGATTCCAAGTTCAAGCAATTAAAGGAAGATGCGCTGACCAAGAAGAAGACGCTTGACGAATTACTTGCGCAGAAGAAGAACATTATGATTGCAGTTGATGTAATCAATAGTAATCTTCGCTATATCTTTTTTGCTAATGACAGATTGGCAATAAAAGTGAAAGACGGTGTATATCTGCTCCAGTCAAATAAAGCAGACGTAAAACCAAACGAAATATCGCTCGGGGAACGTAATATAATTGCACTCTGTTATTTCTTCGCAGAAATGCTTTCTGGCTGTGCTATAGAAGATGCGTATACAAATGAGGTGTTGGTAATCATCGACGACCCAGTTTCAAGCTTTGATTTTGAAAACAAAATAGGTATCATATCTTTTTTGAAATCGCAAATGCGAAAAATTATGTGTGGAAATCGCAATTCAAAATTATTGGTCATGACGCATGATCTACCCGCTGTATTTGACTTGGAAAAAGCCTTTAATGAGATAAGAGCTACCGCAAAGGATGAAATCGGCACTGAATGTAACTACCTCCTTCTGGAATTAGAAAATAGATAACTTGTTGTTTTCAGGTACAAAAAAAGGCACGAATATAGCGAGCTTTTAAAAACGATTTATGATTTTGCAGTTAATGGTACTCCTGAAAATGATATGATAATTGGGAATACAATGCGCCGTGCATTGGAGACTTTTTCGACTTTTGTTTATAAAAAGCCCATCGATGCAATATCATGTGACAAGGATATCTTATCTTTACTTGGTGAAGAATGCTATGTAACATATTTTGAAAACTTGATGTACCGCCTGGTTCTTAATGGAGAAAGCCATATGGAGGAACGAGCTAAAACTCTTGTAGATGCCGATTTTGTTGCAGTCCTCTCTCCAGATGAAAAGAAAAGAACGGCTCGGGATATTTTGTGTTTTATGTATTTGCTGAATCCGGTTCATGTAAAGGCACATTTGGCTGATATAAATGATGCAGAATGTCAAATTCAGGGCTGGTGCAGCAATATAAAAGAATTCGCATAAAATCATGAAATGAACCAGCACGTAAATGGTAGAAACTGGCCCTTCACTGATAATTGTGCAAGCACCGCCTGCACAATTTGCAACAAAAAAGAGGAGCCAGTCCAGGCTCCTCGGAGGTACATTATTTCAAAAAGTTGCTCTTATGTTCCAGCGCGTGCAGATTATATCCAAGTGTGGCCAGGTGCGCGACCTTCAGCGCAACCAGATTGATGTCGGTGGACATCGCACTGGCGATCTGCTCGGCTGTGTATCCATACTCATAGATGTAGCGAAGGACTTCATTGCTGTCCATCAGGATTTCCGCTGCTACGATGTTGGCTTCATATTCTGGTTTGGATTTCATATCGTAGAGCATGAACTCATGAATCGGGGTGGTTTTCGCCATATTCCGGTGAAGCTGGTCATGCCCTAATTCATGTGCGCACACAATGCGCAGCATATTTTCATCCAGACTGTTATTCAGGAAAATAAAGCGATTTCGCTTAATCACCCGGTACATTCCCTTCAGGGAACCGAAATTATCGCAAAGCATGACATTGATACCAAGCTGCCTTGCAATTTCAAAAGGGTCTCTGGAACCGCAGCGTTTTACCAGTTTCTCACCGACCCGTGAAAGTTGTTCCGCATTCATCATACCACCTCCAGTTTACAGTATAGCGAAAAGTGTGTACGATAAATATCACTGATCGGATTTTTTACGCCTCGTTTTTGGGGCGTATTTTTTATTGTTCTCTTTGGCAATCCAGTAGGCATCGGTCAGAGCTTTATAAGCTCCTTCGATGGCATCTTCGCTTAATTCGCCGCCAGCGAACATACCGGTCACTTCACTGACCAGCTCTTCAATATCTTTCGCTGCTTTTGCGCCGCCTTTTTCGTGAGCTTCTACGACATAGGTGCCGCTGCTGCCCAGCAGGTACTCAGTAGTAGTATTCAGCGCATCCGCAATCTTCTGGATCGTAACCATATTGGATGGCTTGCGGCTACCAAGCTCATAATTCTGAATTGTGCGGGCGGTTACACCGGCCTTCTCTGCAAGTTCTACCTGAGTTAAATTGGCTTCTGTTCTTTTTTCTTTCAACCTTTCTTTGAAGACCATAGGAATACCTCTTTCTTTTTTGATGATGAACACGAACACTTTTTCATAAAAATCTATTGACACGAAAAACTGTGCTTGCTATAATGACGATGAAAACACGAAATACAATTCGTGTAATTATAGTATCACAAGAAATGCTGTGTGTCAATGTGTTCGTGAAAAGTTGTTCGTGTTTTCACGAACGGAGAGGAGGAATACGGGATGCAGAGAGTGATTCTTCACTGTGATATGAACAATTTCTATGCCTCTGTTGAGTGTATGCTGAACCCGGAACTGAAGAACAAGCCGGTGGCAGTGTGTGGTTCTGTGGAGGAACGGCATGGTATCGTACTTGCGAAGAACTATGCAGCAAAGGCGTTTGGCGTTTCCACGGGAGAGGCAATCTGGCAGGCAAAGCAGAAGTGCCAGAATCTTGTGATCGTAGAGCCGCACTATGAGCAATATATGAAGTTTTCAAAGCTGGCTCGTGAGATATACGGTCGATTCACAGACCAGATCGAGCCGTATGGGATGGACGAATGCTGGCTGGATGTGACCGGAAGCGGCTGCATGGGAACCGGATTTGAAATCGCGGATGAGATTCGCAGAACCGTTAAGTTTGAACTGGGACTTACGATTTCCGCAGGAGTGAGCTTCAATAAGATTTTTGCCAAGCTTGGGTCGGATATGAAAAAGCCGGATGCGATTACCTGCATCGAAGCAGATTCGTTCCGGGAGAAGATTTGGTGTCTTCCTGCCTCTGATTTGCTTGGAGTCGGGAGAGCGACCGAGAAGGTTCTGTCCGGTTATGGGATTCATACGATTGGAGAGCTTGCGGCAACATCGGATGATTTTTTGAAGTGCCGCCTTGGAAAGAATGGACTGGCGATTAAGAAATATGCCAATGGACTGGATGATTCACCGGTTATGCGTTCCGATTATGTCTCCCCGGTAAAAAGCATTGGGCACGGGATAACGACCATGCAGGATTTGGAGAATAACGCCGAAGTCTGGTGTGTCATGCTGGAGCTGGTGCAGGAGATCGGAACCAAGCTGCGAACACATAAGAAAAAAGCGGGCGGGATAGCGATTTCCATCCGCAACAATGAGCTTTACACGAAAGAGTGGCAGTGCCGGATTAGTATTCCGACACAAAGCCCCACCTATCTGGCGAAAACTGCATTTGCGCTGTTTGCAAAGAATTATCAGTGGGAGCATCCGATTCGTTCGGTGACGGTTCGGGCAATCAATTTGTTTGAAGAGGATTGTCCGATACAATACGACCTATTCACCGATATGAAATCACTGGATCGCCAGGAACGTCTGGACGCAGCAATTGAGCAGATTCGATTCCGATTCGGGAAAGATGCGATTAGAAATGGGGTACTTTTTCAGAAAAGCAAGATACCGACAGAGCGAAAAGTGGATTTGGTTATGCCGACAGGAATGATTGGTTAATACAGCACCGGCAGAATCTGGTGAGTTCTTTGCTAAAAGAAGTCAACACATTCGCCGGTTTACAGAGGAGGAGTGTAGAATATGTCGGAACAGAAATGTAGAAAAGTATATGTACCTGTGAATTTGGATGTGGATGCAGAGGGGAATATCCGCCCGCGCCTGATTCGATGGATTGACGGACGGGTGTATGAGATCGACCGATTGAAGCATAAGTGCCGGGCTGCTTCCACGAAGGTGGGCGGCTGCGGAATCCGTTACACGGTCATGATCGGCGGGCATGAGAGTTTTCTATTCAACGAAGATGAAAAATGGTTCGTTGAGGCAAAGGAGCAGTGCCTATGATCCTTTCACAGAAAAAAATAGAAGAAATCGCTGTTGCAGTGATAAGAGATTTTCAAAAGTCCTTTTTCGGCAGCGAGGCAGATGATCCGACGAGATTCGCGCTTCCGACACCCATTGACCAGTTTGCATCCGATTACCTGAACCTGAAGGTGTCATTTCAAAAGTTGTCCTCGGACGGAAGCATCTATGGTCTGACCGCGTATGTGGATACAGAATATCAGATAGAGGTAGATGGGAGTCAGAGGAGCATCTTCCTGAAAACCAATGATGTGGTTCTGGACAAGGGCTTTATTGAACCGGAGAATATTCGGAAACTCTGCGGAAAACGCAGATTTACGCTGGCGCATGAGTGCGCTCACCAGATACTGTTTCAGCTGGATTCCGATGACCGAAAGATAGCCTGCCATAAGAGACCGGAAGTGCGAGGAAATGGCTCCCGCGTTCTGAGAACGCAGGAGGATTGGAACGAGTGGCAGGCTAATACGCTGGGAGCTGCCATCCTGATGCCCCAGTCGGAAGTAGATCGGGCGATGTGGTTCATCAACAGCAGAAAGCCTTTGACCTGTTATGGATGGCGTTTTTACGACAAAGACCAGGTGAAGATAGATACTTTCTGTGGTGTCTTTGGTGTTTCGAGATCAGCAGCAGCTATCCGCTTGGAACAACTGGGCTATCTGAACCGGAAAAAGGATTATGAATATCGTGATCCACTGGAGGTGTGGCCATGAGCAGGAATATCAGAGTATCGGAACCATCTGCGGAAATGCAGATTAAAATCATCCGGGCAAAAGATGCGATTGCTTCGCAAAAGCCCAGGACTGTCAGGTGCCCTTATTGCCGACACAATTCAATCATCGTCTTTGAGGATACCAGAGGACATGTGCAGACCAAATGCAAGGCTTGCGGACGCGAGACCGTTTTCAATGTTTTGGAGATGAGAAGATTACGGAGATTGCAGCTCTACTATTCATCTTTGAATGGTTGAGATGACAATAAATAACCCTATTAACACAATTTTATAAGTCATAGCTGTGCTGTGGAGCCGCTGACAGGCGAAGTCTTCCGAATGCCGCATGAGACAGAATTATGGGATACCCCATGTTCTGTTTTATCGGCACAGGATTTTTTCTTTACCGTCATGCGGCTCTTTTTTTGACCTTCCGTCGATCCGGTTCTGTACCGGCTGTGCGGAAGGAGAAACGTATGTATTTTGACGCAAAAGAGTTTGGTAAGAGACTTCACGATGTTCGCACTTCCCGTGGCATTACGCAGGAGGAACTGGCGGTTCGTCTGGGGCTGGCAAGCAAGCAGCATGTTAGCCGTATGGAGAACGGCGAGCGCAGCTGCTCCATTGATTTGTTGATCGAACTGTCCTGCATCCTCCATGTCAGCACGGATTATCTTCTGATGGGCAGTGAGCCAAGCAAAGAGAAAGTCAAAAATGATCTTCTTAGTATTATTTCGGAGCTGTCTACGATTGCGAAGAAAATCTAAAAAGCATTAGGCGCAATATAACTGCTGACGGCGTAGAATCATGGTGGCTAACTTGGTGGATACCTTGATGGGTGTCATCCTCTAAGTTATCATGGGTTGTATCATGGGTTGCGTCATAGGACTTATCATTGGCTGTACCCATGATAGAGTGAGCATGAGTGATTTGAACACCCTCACTGCCGTGGGCAATAAGGTGGATACAAAGATTCAAAACTGTGTGTGGGATGTCCGGCGATTTATCTTGCTCACTAACTTGGTCATTGACCTGTTGCTGATGAAGTCGATCCGGAACTTTTGGCAAAAGTATTAGCTAATCCAGAGATGCGGGCGTTGCTCAATTCACTGGCGAAGACGATGAAATAATGAAAAATAGTGAAAAAATAGTGTAAATAGACGAAAAGCGTTTTTCTCTTAGTACGATAGAAATGCCACCTGTTATAAAAAACAGACTTAGAAAAAAAGTTCCTATGCTTCTAATAAGATTGAAGGAAATCCATTAACTGAAAAATAGGCAAATGAAGCTATTGATAGTGATCCTCACAAACATTTTTTAAAGCCAGAACAGGAAGGAGAATATAGTTTTCTTCAAGAAGGCCCTGTATTTTTTAATAAATCTAGTTCTTTTCTTTGTTCCAGATTTTCTTGCTTGAGTTTTTTTATTCATAATGATACGAATAAAGTATTGAACTATTGGAATTAATCTAAATCATCTATATTAACATTCCTGTTTTCTGATATAATGCCCAGGGTCGGACATTCAGTCACGAATAATCCAAAAGGATAAGAAACATCCGCTTTGCTTCCTGTTTTGTCAAAAAAGCAGGTATCAACAAATTGTTACAAGCGCATTGCCATTTTACTGATGGATGACAATGCACTATTTTGTTATTCTTAGCAATAGAGCGCGGCAGCAAAAGTAATAGCTGTCGTAGTCCAAATATCTGATATTAGAAATAAATCTGCGAAAATCCATATAAAAAAGAGGAGTCTATATTTATGAAACGAAAATTCCCGCATTTATCCAGTCCGATCCAGATTGGACGTGTGACTTTCCGCAATCGAATGTTCTCTGCACCTATGGGCGGAACAGATATTACCAATGACGGCTGTATCGGTCCGAAATCAACAGCTTTCTATGAACTGCGTGGCAAGGGCGGTGCTGCTGCCGTAACAGTCAGCGAATGTATGGTACACCCCGAAACAGATGGTTCTCATGCATATCATCTGGATACTGCCATCCTGAATTCTCTTGCATCCGCAACCTATACAGCAGATGCGATTTCCAGACATGGGGCAGTTCCAAGCCTTGAACTTTCTCATTCCGGAATGTACGCAGGAACTTATATGACCGATAAATCCCGTCAGCATTCCATGCATCAGTGGGGAGCCTGTGATACAGTCCGTCCGGACGGTGTACCGGTAAAAGCCCTTACTGAAGAAATGCTCCAGGATATTGTTGCATCTTATGGAAAAACAGCAGCACTTGCCAAACGTGCCGGTTTCCAGATGATCATGATCCACGGCGGCCACGGCTGGCTGATCAATCAGTTTCTTTCCCCTTACTTTAACCAACGTACAGACAAATACGGTGGAAGCCTGGAAAACCGCTGTCGTCTCGCTGTTGAAGTTCTGAAAGCTGTCCGTGAAGCAGTAGGACCTGGTTTCCCAATCGAATTCCGTATGAGCGGTTCTGAACTTTTTGAGGGCGGATATGATCTGAAAGAGGGTGTTCGTATTGCACAGACGATCGAACCTTATGTAGATCTGATCCATGTATCAGCAGGAACTTACCAGCGTGGCTTTGGAGATACCCATCCATCTATGTTCAAAGACCATGGCTGTAATGTATATCTGGCAGCCGAGATCAAGAAACATGTTTCTATACCTGTGGCAACCATCGGCGGTCTCAATGATCCGGCCCAGATGGAAGAGATCATTGCTTCCGGAAAAGCAGATATCGTCTATATGGCAAGAGCACTTCTCGCAGATCCGTTCTTACCGCGAAAAGTTGTAGAAAACCGCGAAAATGAGATTGTAAAATGTCTCCGCTGCTTTACCTGCATGGCTGAGCGTGCCGCAACTTCCACCAGAAGATGTACCGTCAATCCTCTGATCGGACGTGAAATTGAAGGCAGTGAAGTATATCCTGCACCTGTAAAGAAGAAAGTTCTTGTCGCAGGCGGCGGTCCTGGTGGTCTTTATGCTGCATACACTGCTGCAAGACGCGGTCATCAGGTAATCCTCTGTGAAAAAGAAGCAGAACTTGGTGGAATCCTGAAAAGTGAACAGGCACTTCCATTTAAGAGGGAAATGTATGAACTCTCCAATACCTACGCACTTTTTGCCCGAAATGCAGGTGTGGAGATCCGCACTTCTGTGGAAGTCACACCTGAGTATGTAGAAAAAGAAGCACCTGATGCATTGATCGTAGCAGTCGGATCTCAGCCGCTTGTTCCTCCAATTAAGGGGCTGGATGGCGACAACGTAGTCATCGTCAATAATTACTATCTCGAAAAAGAAAAAGTTACAGATCAGGTAGTTGTTTTTGGCGGCGGTCTTGCAGGATGTGAATGTGCGATTCATCTCGGTCAGGAGGGAAAACAGGTTCATCTTGTAGAAATGAGAACAGAACTTGCACCGGATGCCAATGTACGGCATCGTCCGCTTCTCTTAAAAGAGATTGAAAAATATGTAACTGTACATACCGGATGTCGCGGTCTCGAAGTCCGTCCTGACGGAGTTCTCTGCGAAACAGAAGATAAGCAGCAGATCCTGGTTCCGGGAACTTCTGTAATCTGTGCACTCGGTCAGCGTTCCAGAAGCACACTTGCGGATTCTCTCCGTGACAGCGCACCGTTTGTAAGAGTGATTGGCGATGCCCACCGTGTATCTACAATCACAAATGCAGTATATGAAGGATACCATGCAGCTCTGGATATCTGATATTCAGTTATTGTTCACTTTGTGCAAAGCAACACGCTTCCCCCGCGGGATAATGGCACATGAACAGTAACGATATTTCGACAGATTAGTCCTACACCTGAGGACTGGTCTGTCTTTTTGAAGTTATTATATAGGTAGGAATTCTGCCATTGGCAGGTTTTTATAAAAATGAGAGGAGAGATTTTTTATTAAGAACAAACTAAAAAGGTACTTTTTATTCTTAGTGGGGCTGTTTATTAACTCGCTGGGAGTCAGTCTTGTGACCAGGGCAAGTCTTGGTACATCCCCGATTTCATCTATTCCCTATGTATTAAGTTTGAATTTTCCTTTCACACTGGGAAATTTCACAATCGTTTTCAGTCTGCTGCTGATCGCACTGCAGATTCTCATTTTAAGAAAGAACTTTAAGATAGAGAATATTCTTCAGATTCCTGTATCCATCGCATTTGGATATTTCATTGACCTTACCATGTATTTGTTTTTCTGGGTAAATCCGCAGAATTATTTTATGAAAGTGATCACTCTGCTTCTTGGATGTATTGTACTTGGATTTGGTGTCTATGTTGAAGTAGTAGCAGATGTTGTTATGCTTCCGGGCGAATCCTTTGTCCGCGCGATTGTCCAGACCTGGCATACAAATTTCGGAACAACCAAGATTATCTTTGATTCTTCTATGACAATTATTGCAGGTGTTCTTTCCTTTATTTTCTCCGGCAGATTAAATGGTGTGCGTGAAGGTACCGTTATTGCAGCTTTACTGGTTGGTTTTATCGCAAGACTGTTCGGAAAGAAACTGGATTTCGTAAAGACATACCTGTTCCCTGAAGAGTACAGGAACGAAGCCCAGACATCCGGCAAATCAAAAGCAGAAGAAAATGCAGCACATAAGAATGTGATCGTTATCGGCAGACAGTATGGATGCGGTGGACATGATATTGGAAAAGCCTTGGCTGAAAAACTGGGTTATGAATTCTATGATCAGGAAATTATCAAAATGATTGCCGGAACCACCGGTATGACCTCTGAATTTATCCGTCGTAAAGAGGAAACTATGACAAACAGTCTGTTATATGACTTCGTAAACCAGATGTATTTATATGGAAACAGAGAAGAGGAAGCTCCAAAGGATAAAATCTTCGAAGCAGAATCAAATGTTATCAGAGATCTGGCTAAGAAAGGAAACTGTATCATTATCGGAAGATGCTCTGATTATGTTCTTCGTGAGGATAAGAATGTTCTGAAAATATTCTTAAGCGCACCATTGGAAACACGTATCAAACGTATTATGCAGAAATTAAATGTAACCTCAAAAGAAGCAGAACAGCAGATCCGCAAAGAGGATAAACGCCGTGCGGATAATTACCGTTATTATACCGGACGTATGTGGGGAATGTCTGCAAGCTTTGACCTTGCATTAAATACAGAATTAGGAATGGAATATATTGAGGAGTGCGTACAGAAAGCTTTATAATACATTCTTTTCTGCACAATTTATTTCAGCAGCTTTATTTTCCATTTTTTACTTTGCCTAGTTTTTTATACTGGGAGGTTCACACACCACTATTTTGCGAGGTGTTTTGGTATGAATATGTCAAAATCCCAAGACATACGGCGTTAATTTATGCGATTAGCATAAATTCTGTGCATCGAGAAGCGTGTTACTGAGCACGAAGTGAAGAGCTTGTTATTCTTTTCTAAACAGCGTATACTAACATTATACTTATTTAGACAAAGGAGCTTACATTTGCATGGATACCAGAGACATTCGCTGTTTCCGTCTTGTATACGAAGAACGCAGCATCAACAAAGCAGCACATCAGATTTTTATCACTCCTCAGGGATTAAGCCGTATTATCGTAAAACTGGAAAACGAACTCCAGACTCAGCTTTTCCAGCGTACTGCAAACGGAACAATTCCCACAGAAAGTGGTCATTATTTCTATACCCAGAGTCAGGAGCTCCTTTACCATTTAGAAGATCTGAAACAAAAAATGCAGCAATTGAACCATCGTCAGCGCACATTCCGTATAGGTTTTGCCTGTGGTTCACTCAACGTACTGCCGCTTGAACAGATTTCCCATTTAACTGACAACTTCCCCGAACTGCAATTGCAATGGGATGAGCTGGAGAATCAGGAAGTGACTGAAAAGCTCCTTGACAGTACCTTAGATGCCGGATTTATGATCGGGACCTGTTCTCATACGGAACTGACATCTACAACTATCTATACCGGAAAAATGAACGCCATTGTCTATCAAGGACATCCCTATTATGCCAGGGACATTCTCAGTATCCAAGATCTGCAGGAACAGCCGCTGATTTCCATGAACCAGAAATATTCCAGCTATCATAATCTCATCCAGCGCTGCAGCGATTTCGGATTTACTCCTAACATCGTGATCAGCACAATGGAAAATCCGTTAATCTACCGCTTTTGTCAGGAAAAATCAGGGATTGGCATTGACGCAGATATCCATCCCGAAGAAGAACTGCCTGCAGACCTTCGTAAAATAGAACTCCATGACGCTATTCCATGGAAAATCTCTCTGGTCTGTCGCAAAAATACAGTTAACAATGAGATCATTTCCAAGCTTCAGGACATCTGCAGGAATCTGTAGTCAAGTGTACTTAGAAGAACAGTCATCATTAACACATATCTTGAAGGAATATATAACACTGTTGGATTGCTCTTTGATACATTGGCCGTGACTCAAATGGTCAACAGGAGATAAACGGGTACCAGTTTACAGAAAACAGAATAGAATCATCTTTGATGCCTCGTTGG
>OGLK01000355.1_pt1 | contig 20400 bp, 16 predicted proteins | sample 1572811 | NCBI WGS metagenome assembly OGLK01 (sample SAMEA2581898, study PRJEB24529) | metagenome | biome: Human gut stool | place: China | collected 2011
TGTGATGAATTTGGCGTGTCTACCGATTTTATTTCCTTTGATTTTCAAAAAATGCAGTCTTACAAAAAGAAGGCAGTGGACCGGTACAGAGGAAGTGTAGAGGGACTGTTTGAGAAGAATCATGTGGAGGTAATATACGGAAAAGGCACACTGCGCCGGGGACGTACGGTGGAGGTAGAGCTGGCAGAGGGAGGCCGGGAATTTTTTGAGGGTAAGACGGTGATCCTGGCAGCGGGAGCAGTTCCGATGATGAATGAGATTCCCGGAGCAGATCTTCCTGGAGTGTGGAACAGCGACCGGCTTCTGGCGGCTAAAAGCTGGAATTTCGATCGGCTGACCATTATGGGAGGCGGAGTGATCGCTGTGGAATTTGCCACCCTGTTTAACAATCTCTGTTCCAATGTAACCATTGTGGAGAAGAAAAAGCATCTCATGGCCCCTATGGATGATGTGATGTCAACGGCTCTTGAGCGTGTGTTGCGCAGGAAAGGAATCCAGGTTTACTGCGATTCTACTGTTACGGAGCTGTCACAGGGGGAAAATGGCTTAAACTGCGTCATTACCCCCAACAAAGGAGGTGAACCCATCCGGACCAGAGCAGGTCAGGTTTTGATGGCCATTGGCCGTAAACCGAATGTACAGGGGCTTTGCGGACCGGATGTGAGCCTTGAGATGAAAAATGGGAAAATTGCGGTTTCACCGGGGTTTGAGACAAGTGAACCCGGTGTTTATGCCATCGGAGATGTGTGTGCAGATATTCAGCTGGCCCATGTAGCGGCAGCCCAGGGTACATATGTGGTGGAAAAAATTGCCGGCCGTCCTCATACTATACGGCTTCAGTCAGTACCCAGCGGTATGTATGTTTCCCTTCCCATTGTGCCTAACTGTATTTATACGGATCCGGAGATTGCTACCGTTGGCCTTACGGAGGAGGAAGCGGGCCTGCGGGGGCTTAAGGTGCGATGTGGTCATTTTTCCATGGAGGAAAATGGACGTTCCATTATCTCAGGGGAACAGGACGGCTTTATCCGTCTGGTGTTTGAAGCCTACAGCAATACCATTGTAGGAGCACAGATGATGTGCCCCAGGGCAACGGATATGATCGGGGAAATTGCCACTGCAATCGCAAATGGACTGACAGCAGAGCAGATGTCATTTGCAATGCGGGCCCAACCGACGTATAATGAAGGCATAGGTGCAGCCATTGAGGATGCGCTGAGAAAGGCTTAAGGAAAGAGACAGGAGGAAAAAGGATGCATATAACAGATGAAAGAATCCAGAGCTTAAGAGAGAAAATGAAGGAATACCGGATGGATGCCTATCTGGTGCCTACGGCTGATTTCCATGAATCCGAGTATGTGGGAGAATATTTCAAATGCAGAAAATATCTTACCGGATTTACCGGATCAGCAGGTACAGCGGTAATTACCATGAACGAGGCATGTCTGTGGGTGGACGGAAGATACTTTGTTCAGGCTGCCGCAGAATTAAAAGGCAGCTGTGTAAAAATGATGAAAATGGGGCAGGAGGGCGTTCCGTCTGTACAGGAATATCTGGAGGAAAATGTACCGGAGGGCGGCTGTCTGGGCTTTGACGGAAGGGTAGTAAATTCACTTACCGGTTTAAGCCTGGAGAAAAATTTAAGGGAAAAGAGTGCCCGTATTGCCTGCACAGAGGATTTGGTGGGAATGATCTGGCAGGAGCGCCCGGAGCTTTCAAGTGAACCGGCCTGGATTCTGGAGAAAAAGTATGCTGGAAAGCCTGCGGCAGATAAGATTGCAGATGTAAGAGCCGCTATGAAAAAGGTTCATGCCACGGTTCATGTGCTTACAACGCTGGATGATATTGCATGGCTGTTAAATATCAGGGGAAATGATATTTCTTACAACCCTGTGGTACTTTCCTATGTGATGATTACTATGGAGGACGTTCGTCTGTTCATCAATGAAGCTGTTCTTAATGATGAGATTTGTGGATACTTGGAGTCTATGGGTGTTGTGATTCTTCCATATAATGATATCTATAAGGAAGCAGGAGCGCTTCAGGGAGAAAAGGTGCTGTTTGAGCGGGAGAAGGGAAATTATGCCCTGTATCAGGCTATGGCAGCGCAGAATGAGATCATTGACCGGATGAACCCTACGTCAGAGGCAAAGGCTAAAAAGAATCCGGTGGAAGTGGAGAATGAGAAGAAGGCCCATATTAAGGACGGCATTGCAGTAACCAGGTTTATGTACTGGTTAAAGCATCAGATTGGAAAAGAAACCATTACAGAGATGAGTGCGTCTGAAAAGCTGGAGGGCTTCAGAAAGGAGCAGGAGGGATATATTGAGCCCAGCTTCAATACCATTTCTGCCTACGGCCCCAATGCGGCCATGTGCCATTATTCCGCTACAGAGGAAAGCAATGCAGTTTTAGATGCAAAAAGCTTTTATCTGGTGGATTCCGGCGGCCAGTACTATGAGGGAACCACAGACATCACAAGAACCATTGCACTGGGAGAACTGACAGCAGAAGAAAAGGAGCATTTTACCCTGGTTCTCATCAGTATGCTCCGCCTTCAGGCAGTACGGTTTTTATACGGCTGCAGAGGCTTAAGCCTGGATTATGTGGCAAGAGAGCCATTCTGGAGCAGGGGACTGAATTTTGACCACGGAACCGGACATGGTGTGGGATATCTTTCAAGTGTCCATGAGCGCCCCAACGGAATCCGTTTCAAAATGGTTCCGGAGCGCTGTGACAACGGAATATTGGAGGAGGGAATGATTACCTCGGACGAGCCGGGACTGTATATCGAAGGAAAGCATGGAATCCGTACGGAAAATCTGATTCTCTGCAAAAAGGATGAGAAGAATGAATACGGTCAGTTTATGAAATTTGAATTCCTGACCTTTGTCCCTATTGATGTGGACGCAGTGGACAAGAATCTGATGACAGAGCGGGATGTGGAGCTGTTTAATGCATATCATAAAGAGGTTTATGAGAAGATCAGTCCGTATCTGGAAGGGGACGAGAAGGAGTGGCTTAAGAAGGTAACGGCTGCGATTTAATACAGGAGGAATAGAGATTTGGAAGCATCTTCCATATTTTCGGAGCATTTTGTAATGTAACTGTGTAAATAGAAAGAGACGTCGTTTCACGCTGTTTAGGCGAGGAATGCGTCTCTTTTTTATGGATAACAGACTTATTTTACATCCGGAAGGTCTACCAGAGTATAGTCGTGATGGATGGCAGGCAGAATTTTTGTAATCAGATCTTGTGTTTTTAGTTTAAGGCTGGAGGTGTTAATACAGGGGTGACAGCCGATAAAAGCATGATTTTCTATTACGTCCCGGTCAATGAGAAGGCGGATCTTATTTTCGGCATCATTCATAAGCCCCAGAACCGTAACCGAACCGGGAGTCAGATCCATCAGCTGTTCCATAAATTCCGGTTCTCCAAAGGACAGGCGGGCGCTTCCAATCTGCTTGGACAGGGCGGCTGTCTTAAACTTTTTCTCACCGGGAAGGAGAAGAAGATAAAAGGCAGTTTTCTGGGCATTGCGCAGAAACAGGTTTTTGCACATGGGGGTTCCCAGAATTTCATCCACCTGTCTGCAGGCTTCAATGGTGGGAAGGGCGTCGTGATCTACACGCTCGTAGGAAATATGTAGGGAATCCAGAAGGTCATAGGTTCTCAGTTCCTTGGGAAGGCGTCCGGAGGAATCGGCGGGGCGTCCGGCATAGATGGTGGGATCAATATGGTAAGATAACGGTGGTTGTAATTGGTTTGTCATAGGAATACCTCGTATTTTTGCAGTGTCTGTGCGGCAGAATTAAATGCAGTGAAGGAATAACCGTGCGGTTGGGGCAGCTGCCGGATATACAGCGGTTTTGTTACACATTATAAGGAATCTGTGATAAAATGTCGATAGCAGATAAGAAAGAATATAATAGATTTATGAAAAAGGAGAGTTTGTAAATATATGGAAAAGAGAGAGGCGAATGAACGAATTAAGAGAACAGATGCAGGAAAGAATAAAAAAGATGTAAGGCCAGATGGAAAAAAGAAGGATGCAGGAAGAGCCGGCGTACCGGAAAGAAAACAGAAAAGTCTCTGTCCTGTAAGCAAAAAATGTGGTGGCTGTCAGCTGCTTGATATGCCCTACAGCCAGCAGCTGACATTAAAGAAAAAGCAGCTGGAAGAGACATTAAAGGGAATCTGCAAGGTTCAGACTGTGATTGGAATGGAACAGCCATTTCATTACAGAAATAAGGTTCATGCGGTGTTTGACCGCGACCGCAGAGGAAATATTATTTCCGGGATTTATCAGGAAAATACCCATATCGTAGTGCCTGTGGAAAAATGCCTGATCGAGGATGAAAAGGCGGATGAAATTATCGGGACTATCCGGGGAATGCTTAAATCCTTTAAGATCCGGACCTATGATGAGGATACGGGATACGGCCTTCTGCGCCATGTGCTGATCCGGAAGGGATTTCAGTCAGGGGAGATCATGGTGGTACTGGTTACTGCATCACCGGTATTTCCTTCAAAGAACAATTTTGTAAAGGCACTTCGGGAAAAGCATCCAGAGATTACAACCATTGTTCAGAATATCAATGGCAGGGGAACCAGTATGGTATTGGGAGACCGGGAGCAGGTTCTTTATGGAAAGGGATATATCACGGACCAGCTCTGTGGCTGTACCTTCCGTATTTCTTCAAAATCCTTTTATCAGGTGAATCCGGTACAGACAGAGAAGCTCTATAATCTGGCCATTGAGTTGACTGGGCTTACGGGAAAGGAAACAGTGCTGGATGCCTACTGCGGGATCGGTACCATTGGCATCATAGCCAGCCGCAAAGCCGGTCAGGTGATCGGAGTGGAGTTAAATCAGGATGCAGTCCGGGATGCTGTAAATAACGCAAAGCTTAACCAGATTTCCAATATCCGTTTTTACTGCAATGATGCCGGCCGGTTTATGGTAAATATGGCGGAGCGGGGAGACCGGGCCGATGTAGTCATCATGGATCCGCCCAGAAGCGGAAGCACAGAGGAATTTATGGACTCCATTAAGAAAATGGGGGCGGATAAGCTGGTGTATATTTCATGTAATCCTGAGACATTGGCAAGGGATTTGAGGTATATGAAGAAGCTTGGGTATCGCGTGGATGGAAATGCGGTTGGGGTGGATATGTTTGCGGAGACTTATCATGTGGAGACGGTATGTCTTTTGTCCAAACTTAATGCGAAGCAGCATATTGAAGTTGAAGTGAAGATGGACGAGCTGGATTTGACTGCTGCGGAGAGTAAGGCAACATACGAGGAGATTAAGGCGTACGTGCTGGAGCATAGCGGTATGAAGGTCAGCAGTCTGTATATTGCTCAGGTGAAGCAGAAATGTGGTATCATTGAGCGTGAGAATTATAATAAGCCGAAGTCTGAAAATGCCAGACAACCGAAATGCCCACCGGAAAAGGAAGCGGCGATAACAGAGGCATTGAAGCATTTTGAGATGATTTGATAAGCGAAGAATGTCGGGAGGTGATAGAAATGAACGATACACAACAAAAAGCTGCTGCAAAATCTTTTGCGGCGTATTGGAAAGGCAAAGGCTATGAAAAAGGAGAAAGTCAGGCATTTTGGCTTTCTCTGCTTCGTGATGTCTATGGCGTGGAACATCCTGAACAATTTATTATATTTGAAGAGCAGGTACACCTTGACCATACCAGTTTTATAGATGGTACAATTCCGTCCACAAAAGTGTTAATTGAGCAAAAAGGCTTAGGAAAAGATTTGAAAAAGCCAATTAAGCAGTCGGACGGTACTCTGCTGACCCCGTTTCAGCAGGCGAAGCGTTATATCACAGAACTCCCCCTGTCGCAGCATCCACGCTGGGTCGTGACTTCTTTGTTTACGATATGGAACGTCCGGGTGGCGAGCCGGAAGAAATTTTACTGGAAAATCTTGAGAAAGAATATTACCGCCTGCAATTTTTGGTTGATGAGGGCAGCGAACATTTGAAGCGTGAGATGGAAGTATCCATTGCCGCAGGTGAAATGGTTGGCTTGCTTTATGATGCTTTTCATAAGCAGTACGCAGACCCGGATAGCGAACAGGCACTGAAAAGTTTGAATGTTCTCTGTGTACGCCTTGTTTTCTGTTTATATGCGGAGGATGCTGGCATCTTCGGACATCATGGAATGTTCCATGACTATCTGGCAGAATATGACACCAGACACATGAGAAAAGCACTGGTTGAATTGTTTCAGGTGCTGGATACCACGCCTGAAAATCGTGACCCGTATTTGAAAGATGATAATCCGAAACTGGCTGCATTCCCTTATGTGAATGGCGGCCTGTTTGCAAATGAAGATATTGAGATACCGCCGTTTACAGATGAAATTAGAGCATTGCTTCTGAACAAGGCCAGTACGGATTTTAACTGGTCTGAAATCAGTCCCACTATTTTCGGCGCTGTTTTTGAAAGCACCTTGAATCCAGAAACACGCCGCAGTGGCGGTATGCACTATACTTCGATTGAGAATATCCACAAAGTCATTGACCCGCTGTTTCTGGATGATTTGAAAAAGGAACTCGGTGAGATTTGCGAAATTGCAGTAGAGAAAACCAGAAAACGGAAGCTGGAAGATTTTCAGAACAAGCTGGCTTCCCTGACTTTTTTAGACCCTGCCTGTGGTAGCGGAAATTTCTTGACTGAAACCTACATCTGCCTGCGCCGACTGGAAAATGAAGTGCTGAGGATTTTATCTCACGGACAGATTTCTTTCGGTGATGCGGTTTACAATCCTATTCAAGTATCTATCGGGCAGTTTTACGGAATAGAAATCAATGACTTTGCTGTAACTGTTGCGAAAACCGCACTCTGGATTGCAGAAAGTCAGATGATGAAGGAAACCGAGGAAATTGTGCTGATGCATTTGGAGTTTCTGCCTCTAAAGTCCTATACGAATATTATTGAAGCGAATGCTCTGCGTATAAACTGGGGAGATGTTGTTCCAAAGCAAAAGCTCAATTACATAATGGGCAATCCTCCTTTTGTTGGGGCACGGCTTATGGAACAAGGCAGTGTTCAAAAGAAAGAGGTTCAAGATATCTTCGGAAATATTAAGGATGTGCAAGATTTAGATTATGTAACTTGCTGGTATAAGTTGGCCACTGAGTATATTCAGAATACTAGAATACAAGCTTGTTTTGTTTCGACTAATTCGATTTGTCAAGGTTCACAGGTGCCGATTTTATGGAACGTGTTGTTTAACGATTATCATATTCACATTAATTTTGCATACCAGACATTCAAGTGGAATAGTGAATCTTCATCACAGGCAGCAGTTCATTGTGTGATTGTAGGATTTTCTGGGTTTAATCGGAATGAAAAATGGCTTTTTTCAGATGGAGCAAATGGAAAAATTGTTTCCAATATTAGCCCATATTTGGTCGAAGGAGAAGATGTTTTTGTTGTAGCGGCAAAAGAATCTCTCTGTGGTATGCCTAAAATGAATTTTGGAAATCAACCCCGTGATGGTGGACATTTTGTTATTAAAGAAGATGAATATCAGGAAATTATAGAAAAAGAACTGGAGCTTAAAAAATGGCTTCATCCTTATATTGGTGCAGATGAGTTTATTAAAGGGAAAAAGCGTTGGTGTCTGTGGTTGAAACACACTTCTCCGAAAGACATTATGAATAGTAAAATTCTTTCTGAAAAGGTAGAGGCAGTGCGACAATTCCGACTTTCATCAAAGGCAAAAACAACGAATGGCTATGCAAAGGTTCCACAATTATTTGCACAGATCACACAGCCAGATGATACGGATTTTCTTATTATTCCGAGTGTTTCATCAGAGCGGAGACGATATGTGCCGATTGGATTTGCAACGTCAGATATTATTTCATCCAATGCGGTACAGATCGTTCCTAATGCAACATTGTATCATTTTGGTGTGTTGACCTCAAATGTTCACATGGCATGGATGAGGATTGTGTGTGGACGATTAAAAAGTGACTATCGTTATTCTAAGGAAATTGTATATAACACATTTCCTTGGCCAAACCCAACAGATGCACAGAAAACAAAAATTGAACAGACTGCTCAAGCTATCCTTGATGCACGAGCACAGTATCCTGATTGCAGTCTTGCAGATATGTATGGAGAAAAAATGTATCTGTTCCCAGAACTACTGAAAGCTCACCAAAACAACGATAGAGCAGTTATGCAGGCTTATAGTTTTTCTGTAAAAGATATGACCGAGAGCCAGTGCGTGGCGGAATTGATGAAGATGTATCAGGAGTTGATGAAGAATGGAAAATAATAGTTTCTTGAAAGTGATATATTTTGATGAATCATTTGTTGCAGATTTTATGCAAATTATAGCAGGTGGAGAACTTAAGAAAACAACGGAATTTATTTCGGAAGTGAATTCTGAGATGGGAGCCGAAGCAGGAGTAGATGGTAGCGTAGGAACTGAAAAGAATGGTCTATCTAAAATATTTAGTTTTTTAAGCGGAGCATCTATAAACTTGGAAGCAGGTGCTCATGCAAATATAGCAAGAAAATCTGATAAAATTGCAAAGAATATTATTGAAAATACTCTTTTGGCAGATTTTATTGCTTTGCTTGATGCAGATAAGAGAAGAACTAAAAATAAACGTTGTACTGGGATAAAAATATTCCCAAAAGTAATTGTCAGACCGGAAGTTAATTCGTTTTCATATATGATGTTAATTGCTCCGTTTTTGAGCATGATTGATGGAGAATTACCTATTCAGACAGATGATGGAAGTGCAATGAAGATTGATATAACTAAAATAGAAGAGGCGATAGAAAAAGGAAGAGGATATTATGAATTCTTGGCTACAATAGAAGGACAAGATATTGTTTTGAGATTTAATCGTAATGCCTTTAGAAATAGCTATACAATGTCTGATTTACCCAAAATGCGGCTAACATATTATGCAATTCATGTAGGACAAATTGAAAAATCTGATTTGCAGGTTCAAAAAGAATTTGAATTTGGGACTACAAAATCGTCAAAACGTGTAGATTATGCCTCTGCATCTGAAAGCGGTTCAGTAGCTACCGGAATTGATGTATATGATGTTGTGTTAGCTGGAGTGGTGGGAAATTGATGGAGAAGATAGAAATTTATTGGGGTGCAGACAAAGATTTTGAAGAAGCAACAAGAAATTTGAAAAACACATTCTTCTTATCAGATGTTATGGATCATATTAGTAAAACATATGTAAAAGTAGAAGGTGCTACAGAGAAAGAAGAACCTCCAATGAAAGTAGAAAATCTGTTGATACATACAGATGATTATGGAGGCATAAAGGAATGGGCACTTCTTGGATTTTCAAATAATGTTCTTTGCCATTCGAAACTTGAAATTAAAAATTTATGGTTATGTAATCCGCCACAAAAAATTTACAAGGATATCATTAAAAATTTTGATAAGAACATTATAAAAGAATATAAAACGGTGTATCCGGAAATAACAATTGATTCTATGAAAGAAATGGCACTTGGCTTTAATGAGACTGTTATAGGTCAACCACATGTAATGAAACATATACTCACGTCTATATATGGATTGAAAAATCCAAAACGGACACGCCCTGTTACGCTTTTGTTTTTAGGCGATTCAGGTATTGGAAAAACAGAAACTGCTAAGTATATTAGTTCATCTTTGAAGACAGAGATGGTTAGAATTCAATTTTCTATGCAGCAAACGAATAATGCTTATCAATATATTTTTGGTGCTGACCATGGAGAAGATAGTTTGGCTCGTGAATTGATTAGGCGTAAATCAAATGTTGTTCTTTTGGATGAATTTGATAAAGTTTCTTCAGCTTTCTATAACGCATTTTATCAAATGTTTGATGAAGGAGTTTTTGTGGATGCAAATTATTCTGTTGATATTTCTAAATGTATTATCATCTGCACTACAAATTACAGAACGGAAGAAGAGGCAGAAAAGTATCTGGGGACACCAAACTATTCAAGATTTTCAAAAGATGTAATTTTCAATCCAATTAGCATAGATGACAAGTTGACAATTGCGAGAAAATGTTATGACAGTTTAATGGAACAGGTAGACGCTGAAGATAAGGCTTTCATAGAAAATAATTCTGTTTTAGAGCTGTTTGAAAAAGCCATTAAAGAAGGAGCATATCCTAATATGCGAATGTTAAGAAACGATATTGAGGATGCTATAAACTTTGAAATTTTGAAAGCAAGAGGTATAATTAAATAAAAATCAGCCGAGCAGTTAAACCCTACCCGAGTAATGGTGTATTATGCAAAAATTATTTCTGCATTGACGATTTCTTCTGCTCTGTTGCTGATGTTCTCCTTGACTCCGAATAGTTTGCTGCTAAGAGGGAGCTTATTGTAAACACCATAGAATGATGTTACTTGGGGTACTGATGGTGCGTTACCTCCAGATACCAGCAGTCTGTTTTTTACAAATTCATTGTTGCTACAAATCATCAAGCAGGATATAGATTGATAATAGATAAAACCGTTGCAATTTTCATTCCCGTGTAGGATGGAGGTTGTAGCGGTTTTATATTTTTTGAGAAACAAAATCCGCCTACCCGAAGAAGGAAGCAGAGGTATATCAAGCATCCGTCTAGCTGTAGCGACACGCTCATTCTTCGCCCTCCGTGGGCAGTTCCAACATTTGTTTTGTAAGCTGCTGTAACAGTTCCGATGTACTTTCATCCATTGGGAGCATTGTTCCGACATAGGCAGCAACAGCAACTGACACGTCATCGATAGTCAACTCGGATTGTAGCTTGTCCGGCAGCGAATCACGAATACCCTTTACGGCTTCTGCTGTAGCGACTGCTCCGGTTGGCAATTGCGCTGTTATATCCTCTTTGATGTCTCGGATAATCTTCATCAAGATATTTTTGATTTTCTCTATGTCTGCTTCATTATTCTGGATTTTTGTGGAATTTAGGAAACTCATATCCTTCATGATTTCTGCCCGCTTGGATGGTTCTGCGCTCAACAGTTCAGCCAGCAGCTCTGTAGCGAGGTCGATGATTTGGTTTCTTGCCAGAATACCATTTGCAACGGTGTTACTGAAATAATTCTTCATCAAAGCACAAAGTTTTGGGAAGTGGTCATGTTCCAAAAGTCTGTTTAATACATCAGGGTCAATCGTTTTCAAAATCAGCCTGCGGATTACTTCTTCTGATAATCCAAGCTGGGAAATATCATAGCTTTTCGGTACGCTGATGGGCGTAAGACAAAGCAGATAATCTGTTGAAACATGGAACACCTTAGCCAACGATACCAAGAGAGAGCTTCCTATATTTGTGGTTTCGCCGCTTTCCAACCGGCTGATCTGGGAGTGAGCAACAAATATTTTGTCTGCCAGCTCTTTTTGGCTCCATCCCCTGTCCTGGCGTAATAGGCGGACACGGTACGCAGTGGTATTTTCCTGTTCATCGTCATAGTTCTTCTTCATGTGCAGCACCTCCTCGCCTGTCCATCATTATAATTCATCCTGTGCAAATTTGCAATTTCTAATGTCTATACTTCCGTCATTTGCGGCTTTCGTGGATAAACGAGAGCCGCTTATTTTTCGCAGTAAACTTGGCTTAACGATCGATCGGAACAACTGAATGACCGTCCAGACCGATATAAACCGCCAAGACTTCCGCAAAAGGAACGAGCGCCCCGCAAGGGGACGGCACAGCGCCGAACAGGGTTGCCTGTCAGGAAACGGAATGGGTAGAACGGCTTAATAAAAAACAAGCAGGAGGATTATGAGTGAGTATTTTTGAAACTGTGAAAGCGACAATCTCCGTTAGACAGGCTGCTGAATGTTACGGATTGAAATTAAGTCGCAATAATATGGTCTGCTGTCCTTTCCACAATGATCGGCATCCGAGCTTGAAACTGAACGAGGATTATTTCTTCTGCTTCGGCTGTGGAGCCAAGGGAGATGTGATTGACTTTGTGGCAAGGCTGTTTGATCTAAGCAACTATGAAGCGGCACAAAAGTTAGTTACGGACTTCAGACTTGATCCGAAACCGCCCAATGCAGCAGCAATGGTAAAACCCAAACACCCTCATATCCGTCAGTTCCGGAAGGACGAAATGCTCTGCTTCCGTGTGCTGACGGATTATCTGCATCTGTTGGAAGAATGGAAAGTACGGTATGCGCCTAAGACACCGGAAGATGAATGGGATGACCGTTTTGTGGAAGCCTGTCAGATGTTAGATCATATAGAACATCTGGCAGATATTTTAACGGTTGGTTCTTTGGAGGAGAGAGTTGTTGTGGTAGACGAGTTAAAGAAGGAGGGCAAAATCGCCTTCCTTCAGGACTATGTGGAACGAAAAAAGGAGGTGGCATACCATGGCGAAGAACCGGAAAATGCCTGATATGAATCTGCCTGTCTGGTTTGACGGACAGAACATCAATGAAGCTCTGTTTTGTGAAGAATTTCTGCAAGAACACAGAATTATCTTTGCTAACAGGGCTTTTTTTACACCCGAAGGACGGGTGACCGATGATATTTTCCTGCGGAGCGAGGTTTACGAAAAACTGAAAAGTTATACCATCAGCAGCGTACCGCAGAAGATTAAAAATATCATGGAATTGCTGAAGTTGGAAGCAATGGCAGAGGATTTTCCGCCACAGCCAGACCGTATTCATGTGGCTAACGGAACGCTCATGTTGGATGGGGGATTTGTTGAGGGAAAAACGGAAATCGTACAGAGCCGCCTGTCTGTTTCCTACAATCCAAACGCACCTGCCCCTGTGCTTTGGCTGCACTTTCTGGATGGGTTGCTGTACCCGGAGGATATTCCTACATTGCAGGAGTTCATCGGCTATTGTCTGATTCCCTCCAATAAAGGACAGCGGATGATGGTGATTAAAGGCAACGGCGGCGAGGGTAAATCTCAAATCGGTGTTGTCCTCAGCAGTATCTTCGGTGCGAATATGAAAGACGGCAGCATTGGCAAGATTTCTGAAAACCGCTTTGCCCGTGCCGATTTGGAACACATCCTGCTGTGTGTGGATGACGATATGCGAATGGAAGCCCTGCGCCAAACCAACTATGTAAAGTCCATCGTAACAGCACAGGGCAAGATGGACTTGGAGCGAAAAGGCAAGCAGAGTTATCAGGGCTGGATGTTCGCCCGGCTGCTTGCATTCAGCAACGGCGATCTGCAAGCTCTGTATGACCGCAGCGATGGTTTTTACCGCAGACAGCTTGTGCTGACAACCAAGGAGAAAGACGTGGGTAGAGCCGACGATCCTGACCTTGCCGAGAAGATGAAAGCTGAAGCGGAAGGGATTTTTCTTTGGGCATTTGAAGGCTTGCAGCGGCTCGTTGCCAACAACTTTAAATTTACGGAGAGTGACCGCATCCGTGAAAACCGGGAAGCGGTCAAACGTGATAATAACAATATTTTTGACTTCATGGATTCCGAAGGGTATATCCGGCGCAAGGCGGATGCTTCCATCAGTTCTAAAGACTTTTATGCGGTTTATCGGCTGTGGTGCGAGGAAAATTCTCTTGCCCCTCTGAAATCCCGCAGCTTCAGCGATGCAATGGTTGCCAATGCAAAGAAATTCGATCTGGAGCATTGCAATAACATTACCAATTCTGCCGGACGGCGGGTATGGGGATTTATGGGTGTGGAAGCTGTGGCTCGACCTAATATAAATGGATTTTACGATGTTTCGCCATGTACGTACGTACCGGAGGAGTGGCGGGATTGGATTTTGCCAGTCATGCTCTGTACGTATGTACGCAGCTTTTGAGCGTGAAACGCTCCTTAATAGAAACAGCAGCCTTTCTGTTGCAGGGATTGGCTGTTGTTTCTATGTCCACGGAATTTTGCAGAAGCTCCGTGGACAGGTAACGAAAGATGAGGTTTTTGTTGCCAGCAGAGGTCGCAGCAGCGACCGCATACCCCTCCGGAGGAGCCCTCGGAGAGCCCACGGCACTTTGCAGCCAGTATGGATGAAAGTGTTATAGTGGGTTATTACACTTTGAAAAAGTGCCGCTCTCCAGCCCTCCGCTGTCTGCAAATCTCAAGGAAAGGACAAAAAATCTATGGCAAGAAATGATGGAATAGACCGCACCATAGCCCGGAATCAGGACTTACCGACACCGGACGATGTGGCAAAAATACAGGAACACAATGAACGTGAAAAAGACAGTTACAGCAATCAGGACATCGTACCGGAACGAACTCCGCTGAATATTCACTTCAAGGCTCCCACAGACGATTATGTAAAAATGTTTGAGCAGATGGAACAGGATGGTGTGATTTCAACCAGAGGACTGAAACCGGATGCTGTCAAATACGGTGAGCTGGTATTCGATGTGAACTCCGCTTATTTTTACAACCATGGCGGCTATGAATTTGCAAAACAGTTTTATGCGGATGCCTATAAAGCCGCTGTGGAGATTGTGGGCGGTGAGCAGTATATTCTCTCTGCTGTGATGCACGCCGATGAGCGCAACCGGGCTATGTCAGAAGCACTGGGCGAGGATGTGTATCACTATCATCTCCATGTGGTCTATATCCCGGTGGTGGAAAAGCAGATTTTGTGGTCGAAGCGCTGCAAAGATAAATCGCTGGTCGGTACTGTAAAGGAAACAATCACACAGGTCAGCCGCAGTAAGAAATGGGATTCCAAACCCGTTCTTGATGAAAATGGGAATCCCATGCTGAACGAAAAAGGAAAAAAGATTTTGAAGTCGTCCTACAGTGTGTTGCAGGATGACTTTTTTCATTTCATGCGAAATGCCGGATATACCGATGTGGAGCGTGGAGAGCGTGGCAGCACCGAGGAACATCTGACAGTGACACAGTTCAAGGTTCAGGCTGAACAGCAGCGTTTGGAAGCTATGACCGGACAGGTGGCACAGGCGGAGCGGGGGTTGGAGAATGCCAAAGATGCCACGGAGAAACAGAAAAAGAAACTGGAAGCTCTGCAAAAGGAAACCAAAACAGCAAAGACCGTTGCTCTGACGGTGCAGGAGATTGAAACGATGGGAAAGAAAGCCACATTCGGAAATAATATCACGCTGACACCGGATGAGTGCGACACGCTCAAACGCTATGCGGTCAACGGCATTATCGCCAATGCTGACAACAAGCGCTTGAAGGAGAAACTGGCTTCCGCTGAAAAGACGGTTTCCATCTGGAAACAGCGGTATGAAGCAGTAAACGAAAAATATATGGAACTGAAACAGAAAGCCCAGCCTTTTCTGGATGCACTGGAAATTGCATCCGAAAGGGTTCGGGCTTTTATCAATTCTATCCTCATCAGAGGAAAGGAAACGCAGGAACACAAACACCCTGACCGGAAGCGTGGACAGGATATGGAACTTTGATGGAGGAATCGCCTATTGAAGAAATATTATGAGGAAGCGAAATATAATGCGGCATTTGACCGCTGTGTGGATGTTATGAGCCAGATGCTCCAGAAGTACGGGCATCAGGTTTTGGATAAATTAGAGCAGGATACACCGCAAACGGTGGAGTGTTCCAAGGATGATAAGCAAGCGCAGCCTTTGACGGATAAGGCTGCGTAAAAATTTACAATTTACACGTTGCGTACTTGTTGCGGCTATGCTATAATATGTACGCAACGTGTATTTTTGCTTTTTGGGAGAAAAGACGAATGGATTGTAAAAACAGAATTATTAAGTTGCGTGAAAGCACAGGACTGAACCGGAAAGATTTTTGCAAGCTCGTCCATATTCCTTACCGGACTATGACCGAGTGGGAATTGGACAACCGCCATGCGCCGGATTATGTGCTTAGACTTTTGGAGTATTATATCCGCAACGAGGGATTGATGGTAAAAGAAATGAGCGAAGGAGGTGGCGATTCTGAAAAAGAAGCAACTTAAATGTTATCTATATACGAGAGTGTCCACCTCCATGCAGGTAGACGGATACAGCTTGGATGCCCAGCGGGACAAGTTGCGGAAGTATGCGGCATACGAGGATATGGTCGTTGCCGGGGAGTATTCTGACGAAGGATTTTCCGGCAAGAACATCCAAGGGAGGCAGGAGTTTCAACGGATGCTGAACGACATCCAGGACTGCAAAGACGGCGTTTCCTATGTGCTTGTCTTTAAGCTCTCCAGATTTGGCAGAAATGCAGCCGATGTTCTGAACTCTTTGCAGCTCATGCAGGATTTTGGTGTCAACCTGATTTGCGTGGAGGATGGCATTGACAGCTCCAAGGATGCCGGAAAGCTTATGATTTCCGTGCTGTCTGCGGTGGCGGAAATCGAGCGAGAGAATATCCGCACACAGACAATGGCAGGACGGGAGCAAAAGGCTCGTGAGGGCAAATGGAACGGCGGTTTCGCTCCCTATGGATACAAATTGGAAAGCGGAAACCTTGTCATTGCGGAGGATGAAGTGGAAGTAATCCGTGTTATTTATGACCGCTACATCCATACCAATGAGGGCGTTGCCGGAGTTGCTAAATATCTCAACCGCAACGGGTTTGTGAAGAAGCTGCGGCAAAATAACACCATCCCCGGATTTTCAAGGAACTTCGTGCAGGACGTACTGGATAATCCCGTTTATATGGGTAAAATTGCTTATGGCAGACGGAGAACCGAAAAGAGGCAAGGTACAAGAAATGAGATGCACGTGGTCGAGCAGTCGGAGTTCCCTGTTTACGATGTTCAGCATGAAGCCATCATTTCCGAAGAAGATTGGTATCTGGCACAGGAAAAGCGCAAGATCAATTCCTTTAAGCGGGAAAAGGTCAACAATCCAGACCACGCACACATCCTATCCGGTATTTTGAAATGCCCGTGTTGCGGAAAGAGTATGTACGGCAATATTGCCAAGGCTCATAGCAAGGACAAGAAAACACGGTATTATTACTACTGCAAAAATACGATTACGCCGACGGGACATGAGTGCAGCTTCCGGCTGAATATCGAGCAGACGGAAATCAACAAATTTGTGGCGAAGGTCATCTCCGCTATGGTCAGCAATCCCCGATTTATAGAAGCAATTCAAGCGAAAATTGGAACGGCGGTTGATACAGAGGATATGGAAAAGCAGATCGCCGTTCTGCAAGGACAGCTAAAGCAAGCCTTTGGAACGAAAAGCCGCTTGGAGCGTCAGATGGATACTTTGGACATCAACGATGCCCACTATGACAGAAAAATTTTGGATTTGCAGCGCCGATATGATGAACAGTATGATACGATAGAAGAAATCGAAGTTCAGATTGGCGAATTGCAAAGTCAGATACGCAGCATCCAGCAGGAGAAAATCTCCGGCGATAACATTTATCGGCTCTTACTGGCATTTGATGAAGTCTACCATTCCGCAACGGAAGCAGAACAGAAAGAGTTTATGAAAGCCTTTATCGAGCGAATTGAGATGTTCCCGGAAAAGAGAAAAGACGGAAGCTGGATAAAGAAGATTGTATTCAACTTCCCTGTGCCTGTTGATGGCGAGGAAGTGAAAGAACTTCCCTTGGAAACTGAAACAACAGTCGAGACGGTAGTATTGATGTCAAGGAAATGAAATCAAGTGCCAGAAAACGGCGTATTTCCGGGCTTTTTCGGAGGTTTGGATCTGAAGCCAGACTTCTGAAAAAGCTCGATTTTCTTATATGGAAACATATCTGCTGCAAAATGTGTGTCAGGTTGTAACCTCGGATTAGATGTCGCGATTTGAGACAGTGGATTAGATGTCAGGCATTTCGGGCTGATTTTTGGAAAACGGAAAGGGCTGACAACCAATCCGGCAACTCGACCATTTTGGGTGGTTGCAGGCAGTGGTATAGATGTGAAGGGAAAATTCAGTAAATCGTTAAGGAAAGAATCGAAGGTGGTGCAAACGAAAAAGCAGTATTGAGACTTTTCATTAACTGCCCTTTCGTTTGCATCAATTTCGATTTTTTCTGGTTGAACAAAGCGCGTCAACTCTATATGGACTTTTAATTCTGACACTCTATTTATAATAGGATAGCGTGTACAGATAGAAATACATAGGATTTTTAATTCAGTCCTGTATTACGGCATCAGAAACAAGCCTCCTTAAGGAAGCTAAAAAAACATTCTGTTACGATTCATTAACAGAGCATATGTGGTTTCGGTTTTATGAAATGTTGTTCTGTAGGCAGAGGAATAATCTTACCACCACAGGAAGAGCACTTGCATATATCTTTATTGTAAAGAAGACGGATAATGGCAGGTGCATCCATATCTTTCAGCTTGGAAATATATTTTTTGCAACCAAGGATGTTTCTGCACAAGGTAATCTTTTTCTTCTTATTTCTGGATGAAAGAAGACCATAGTGCCTGATACGTACAAAACGTTTTGGAGGAACATGCATTAAAAATCGACGGATAAATTCCTCGCCGGATATGGTGATCTCTTTCCAAAGCCCTTGGTTTTTGTAATCTTTAGCAGAAAATGTAACTGTAGATTCTGTCATGTCTTTGATACGGTAGTTGCTGATAGCGATCCGGTGGGTGTATTTTCCAAGGTATCTGATGACAGATTCGGCACCGTCAAATGGTTTCTTGCAATAAGGAATCCATTCCTTTGCATAGCAGGTATTTAACAATTCCTTGAAAGTATAGTAGTTTTTGTAAGGTGCAGCCGATCCATGAAATTCAAGCCTGTCATTTTCCCAGAGTTGCTTAAGTTCAGCCATATATTTTCCACGAAATATTTTGGAGATCACCTTAATCGGAAGAAAAAACTCTTTCCCGTTGTCTTTCCAATGATTTTTCACATCCAGCCCTCCACCAAGAACAATCGCATGGATATGAGGATGAAAATTCATGGTGCTTCCCCATGTATGGAGGATACAGATATAGCCGATATCAGTCCCAAGATATTTACTATCAGCGGCAAGTTCACTGAGAGTATCTGAAGCCGCATGATAAAGAGCAGTATATAAGAATTTCTGGTTGCTGTAGATAATGGGATTGAGTTCTTCTGGAACTGTAAAAACCACATGGAAATAAGGAGCATCTAAGATATCCTCACGCCGTGCATCTACCCACTTTTCCTTTGGAAACTCCTGACACATAGGACAGCATCTGTCACGGCAGGAGTTATAGTGGACTGATATGCAGCCGCAGTCCTCGCATACGCTTACATTCACACCAAAGGCACCAGTTTTGCAATTCATGATGTGATAAGCGGTCTTTCGCTGAGCGGGAGAAATACTATGTGTGGATTCAAAAGATGGATAAAAACGATGAAAAACATCCTGAATCGTACAATCCTTACTCATGATTCACCACCTTCCGGGTTGTCGAACGGGCTGCGGATTCCAAGAAGTGTCTTGTTGCTCACATGAAGGTAAACATCTGTAGAGCGAGGATCAACATGTCCCAGAAGTGACTGGATATATTTTATATCTGTGCCACTTTCGAATAGGTGGCTGGCAAAACTATGACGGCACGCATGAGAGGAAACATGACGGTTAATGCCGGCGAGTTTAGCACTTTTCTTAAAGAACTGGTTAACACTGGCTATATCCAGATATCCACCGGACCAGGAACTTGGGAAAAGGATATCTTTAGGGCGACCACATTTGAACCAATACTCTGTGAGAAGGTCTAAATTTTTTTGAGACAGAATTGTATACCTGTCAATTCTGCCTTTGGTTTCACGAACATGAATTGTCATGTTGGTACGTGAAATGTCATCATAATGAAGATGAACAACCTCTGATACACGTAATCCGGAAGAATACATAGTTGCAATAATCGCTTTATGCTTCAGATTCGGAGTGGCGTCAATGATTGCATTTATTTCATCGCGTGATAGAACGGCAGGAAGATTTCGCTCTCTTTTCATAGCCGGAACAGTGTCATCATCCCAGACAATCTTCAGCACCTTTTTATATAAGAACTTGATTGCAGACCGATAGTGATTGTGAGTTTCAGGAGACCTTCCTTCCAGACGTTTGGCAGTAAGAAAACTTTCCGCATCTTCAAGTGTAAGATCAGAAACATTTTTTCCAATCCAACGAAGAAAGTAGCTGACATCAGAGCAATACAGTTGAATAGTTCTTTCACGCAGGTTACGTTTTTCCGCCTCATTGCGGATGGATTCAAAAATATCTTTATACATAATAAAACCTCCAGAATAAGTAGTGTTAATAATTACATCTACCTATTCGGAGGTGCATTAGCGTCATAATTCCGATTGCGGAAGAGACTGGAAAATGTTATTCTTATCATAGGCAGTGGAGCTTTCTTGGTTCAGTTGTTTCGTGTGGTAACTTAAAAATAATGGATTATGGAAAGTAATTCCACTGCTATTTTAATAAAAATAAAACTGCGCCACAGCCTTGGCAGGCCATCGCGCAGCGATTTTGTTCAATCGAAATTTATAAAGGAGAATATTGATGAA
>OGLK01000358.1_pt1 | contig 20012 bp, 19 predicted proteins | sample 1572811 | NCBI WGS metagenome assembly OGLK01 (sample SAMEA2581898, study PRJEB24529) | metagenome | biome: Human gut stool | place: China | collected 2011
ACGAGAAATATCCTTTCTCAGGGATGTTCATCAGGCCGTGTCATTGCTGCCTTTGGTGATTTCGTTTTAAGAGGGAATGTAGTAGTAGGTCTGATCATCTTCCTGATCATCGTGTTGATGCAGTTTATTGTTATCACAAAAGGTGCAGAACGAGTGGCAGAGGTGGCAGCCAGATTTAATCTGGATGCCATGCCGGGAAAACAGATGGCTATTGATGCAGACCTTAGTTCTGGCCTGATCAATGAAACACAGGCAAAGGAACGGCGTGCCAAGGTTCAGAGAGAAGCAGATTTTTATGGCGCAATGGATGGTGCGACTAAGATCGTAAAGGGTGATGCAGTTATGTCACTTATCACAACTGCCATCAATCTGATCGGCGGCAGCATCATCGGTATTGTACAGTCCGGCAGCAGCATCTCAGCCGTGCTGAGTACCTATTCCATTGCGACAGTAGGTGATGGTCTGGTATCCCAGATACCGGCTCTTCTTATTTCTACTGCAACAGGAATGATCGTTACAAGAGCTGTTTCAGAAGGCAGCTTAAATGAAGATGTATCAAAGCAGTTTCTGGCCCAGCCTCATGCTATGATCGTTAGTGGTGCAGCAGTGGCGGTCATGGCTGTGATACCTGGAATGCCGGCAGTAAGGACTCTGGTTGTGGCTGCATGTCTTATGGGAAGCGGATTTTATCTTTCCGGAAAGATAAAAAAAGAGCCACAGGCATTGTCACAAATGGCAATGGCTCCTTCTACCCAGCTTCAGGATTCCCCACAGGCTCAGGCAGCTGCTGCAAAAGAGGAAGTAAGTGAGGAAGAATATTTTAAAGATGTAAATAATGTATACAGCCTTCTTACACTGGAGCCAGTGGAGATCGAGTTTGGTTATAGTCTGATCCCTCTGGCAGATGAGTCAGTAGGCGGAAGGCTGATCAGCAGGATCGTTATATTCCGCCGCCAATATGCCCAGGATATGGGATTTGTGATCCCATCCATCCGGCTCCGGGACAGTTCTTCCCTGGGACCAAGTCAGTATAGTATTCGGATAAAAGGAGAAGAAATTGCAGGAGGAGAGATCCTGATTGATTATTTCCTTGCTCTGGAACCAGAGGAGGTGGAAGAAGAAATTGAAGGTATTGAGGCCATTGAACCGGCATACGGTATACCCAGCAGGTGGATCAAGCCTGAAAACAGAGATCGGGCTGAATTATATGGTTATACGGTCATTGATCCTCTGTCTGTATTGCTCATGCATCTTTCAGAAGTCATCCGGCAGCATTCATACGAACTGCTTACAAGACAGGAAGTGGTAAGGCTTACGGAAAATCTGAAAAAAACAGCTCCTGAGCTGGTGGAAGAGGCAATACCACAGATGATCAGCTACAGTTATTTCCAGAGAGTTCTTACAAACCTTCTAAAAGAAGGAATTCCGGTCCGTGACCTGGAGACCATTGTAGAGAATCTGATGCAGACAGCCTCAGAAACAGGTCTTCCTCCAAGAGAGCTGGACCAGACAGTAGAAAAGATCAGGACAGCTCTTAAACGTACCATTACCCGCATGTACTGTACAGATGGATGCATGAAAGTCATCACACTGGATGCCCAGCTGGAACGGGAAATGGTCGCATCCTTGTCAAAAGGGGAAAATGGCTTATATCTGGCATTAAACCCGGAAATGCTCCAGCATGTGATCCGGCAGCTGGCAGAGCAGATAAAAAAGTTCAGTGGTTTATCACAGAATCCGGTGATCCTTACTTCACAGGTTATGAGGATCCATTTTTACCATCTGGTAGAACCCTTTTATCCTAATATCAGGGTGCTTTCATTTAATGAGATCGCAAATAATGTGCAGATCCAGTCAATTGGAAATATAAGTACAATGAAAAAAGGATCATAAGTGTACGGTCAAATGATATAAACAGCAGATAACAGGAGTGAGTAAAGTTATGGAAGATAAGCAGGAAAAGGCAGAGAAGGAGTTATTTGCGCTTTATAAAAAAACGAAAGATCCGGAAATAAAGAAAGAGATCACAATGCAGTATCTGTACATAGCCAGAACCACGGCAACGAAACTATATGATCTTTATTCTACCACCATGCAGATGGAAGATGCAGTGAATGAAGGTGTGGTGGCGATCATAAAAGGGATCGATATGTATGATCCGGATAAAAACATTAAGTTTTCCACTTACATTACAACGCGGGTAAGAGGAGCAATGCTGGATTATGTAAGAAAACAGGAGTGGATGCCCCGGGGATTTTACAAGCAGTTGGGGATTATAGAATCTGCATGCGAGGACATGAAGCGTGAATTAGGAAGAACACCAACAGTTGATGAACTGGCAAAGCATCTTGGAATAGAAAAAAAACGCTGCCAGAGGATCATTTCCATGAAAAACAGGAGAAATATCCAGTCTCTTGATTTTTTACTGGAAAACCAGAATACATCCAATGGACTCCAGATCACAAACAACGATACCCAGGTACAGCCTGAGGAGGCATGCTTGTGGGAAGAGGATATGCGGGTGCTGGCAGAAGGCATAGCCCAGCTAAATGAAAAAGAGCAAAAAACACTGGCACTGCATTATATGGAAGGGTTGAAAATGGAACAGGTGGGCCGGGTCATAGGTGTCAGCCAGCCCAGAGCATCCCAGATCCACACGATCGCCTTGCGTAAGCTGCGCCATTTTATAGAAACAAAAAATGGAAAGGGGATAAAGTCAGATGTATCAGGGATTTTATAATCTGGCGTCAGGCATGCTGACCCAGAGCAGGAACTTAAATACCATCAGCAATAATATGGTGAATATCCAGACTCCTGGATATAAAAACGAAACAATGGTAAGCAGTACTTTCAAAGAAGAAATGCTTTATCGTACAGGACAGTATAGCAAAGAAAATCCAACCCAGCTGGCAACTGTTTCAAAAATAAAGACAGCAAAGCAGGTTTATACCAATTATGACCAGGGCGGTCTGGAACAGACAGATGGGATCTATGACTTTGCCTTAAATGGAAATGGCTTTTTCTGCATCCAGACATCACAGGGCATCCGGTATACAAGGAATGGTTCATTTTCAGTAGATAAAGATGGATATCTGGTTTTAAACCAGGCAGGAAGAGTCTTAAACAAAGAAGGACAGCCTGTCCAGATCAAAAATGAGAACTTTACAGTTGATTCCAAAGGACACATTACTGCTGCTATTACAAAACAGTCTGATGGTGAAGAAAGCGGCAGCCAGGAAGTTACCATAGAGGATTATGGAACTTTGAAAGTAGTGGATTTTCCAGATCAGGGGCAGCTTCATGCAGAGGATAATGGACTTTTCTCTACTGCACAGGCAGAAACAACGCCTGCAGATACAACTGTTCAATGGAAAATGCTGGAAAAATCCAATGTAGACATGGTGGAGCAGATGACAGCTATGATGTCATCCCAGAGAGCGCTTCAAAGCGCAGCCCAGTCACTGAAAATGTATGATCAGATCATGAGTAAGTCTGTGTCAGATGTCGGTAAGCTGTAAGGAGGATAAAGAAATGAATATGTCATTTTATACAGGAGCAGCAGGAGCCGGACAGTTTACAAAAAAACTGTCAGTTGTATCCAATAACCTGGCCAATATCAACAATACAGGCTTTAAACCTAAAACAGCGGCTTTTTCTGAACTGATCCACTATAATCTTAATGATTCTGAAAATGCCCAGACAGAGCTGCAGACAGGTTCAGGAGCCAGAGTGGAGCGTACTTGGACGGATTTTAGTACAGCCGGTGCTACTCAGACCGGAAAAGAATATGATTATGCAATTATGGAGCCTAATGCATTTTTTATGATACAGGATCCTGCATCAGGTGAGATCACCTATACAAGAAACGGTCATTTTCACAGGGGAGAACGTGAAGATGGATTTTATCTGATAACAGAAGATGGAAAGCTGGTGCTGGACCAGAACCGGCAGCCTCTTAAGCTGGAAGTAACAGATGTAGAAAAGCTGCAGGAGGAATCAGAGTCAGAAGACGATGACTACGATACAGATGATACAGACAGCACAGAGGATGATACTGACCTTCCTAAGGTAAGTGTATACACATTTTCAAACCCCAGCCGTCTCTTAAGCGTAGGAGATAATGAATATAAAGCACAGGATGGAATGGAAGCTTCTTTAAAATCAGATGCGGTCCTGCAAAAAGGGGCACTGGAGAATTCAGGCACCGATATGGCAAAAGAAATGGTCCATGTGATCGAATGCCAGAGAGCCTTTTCCTATGCTGTAAAAATGATCACTACATCAGATGATATAGAAGGAACGATCAATTCACTGAGAGGATAAGGTAAAAAATGGAAATAAAGCGATATGAAGATATGGACCTGCAGGCTCTGGATGTAATGCGGGAGATCGGCAGTATCGGTACTAGTCATGCAGCAACTGCTCTTTCCAAGCTTCTGCAGAAAGAAGTCCGGATCTCGATCCCATCTGTGAATATCCTTGGATACAATGATGCCATGAACCGGATCGGTGATGCAGAGGAGCTTGTTGCAGCAGCCCTTGTAAAAATGTCAGGTGATATTGAGGGGTTGATGCTGTTCCTTTTCGACCTGGATTTTGCAAATGAGGTATTGGAAAAACTGCTTGGAAGCCGTTATAAGTCCTTTCTGATATGGACGAAATGGCCAGATCAGCACTGGTAGAAGTAGGAAACATCATTATCTGTTCTTATATAAATGCTTTTTCACAACTTGTAAATGTAGAGGTGGAACTGTCTGTTCCAAGTGCTACCATCAACATGCTGGGTGGGATCTTAATGGTACCTATTGCTGAGTATGGATATGAAACAGATAAACTGATGTATTGCAATGCAGATTTTGTGATCGGCGGAAAAGCACTTTCTGACTGGCTGCTCATGCTGCCGGACATTCGTTCTCTAAACGATATTTTAGAGAGGTTGGGAGTTTCATAATGATCGGAGCCACAGAATTAAAAGTAGGAATCGGTGATATGAAGTTTTCACGAGGGGAAGGAAGGATCATAACCTATGCTTTGGGTTCCTGTATCGGGATAACCTTTTATGATCCGGTTACCCGTCTGGGAGCACTTCTGCACATCATGCTTCCGGCACAGTTTGAAGGAAAGGATTCCAATCCATTTAAATTTGCAGACAGCGGCATCAGGGAAACCCTCAGAAAGCTGAAAATATTCGGTATGGTAAAAAGCCGGATGGTAGTTAAGATCGCAGGGGGAGCCAAGATGTTTGAGATCAGCGGAAACAGCAGCTTTGGAAATATCGGGCAGAGAAATGCAGAAAGTGTAAAAAAAGTCATGGCCCAGGAAGGAATCTGTATCGCAGCAGAGGATACAGGAGGAAATTATGCCCGTACCATGCTTTTAGATCTTGCAACAGGCGATGTGATCGTGCGTACAGTGGGACGACCGGAACGCCATCTATAGCCAGGGCTTTCATTTATGGTGGTGTCACCATCTGTGACATGCCTGTTTACAGAAAAAAGGAGAGAAGATCATGGTCAAAAATGAAAAAGAAGGGATTCTTTTAGAATCAGGAACAAACGAGATTGAAGTAATGAAATTCACAGTTCTGGGTGAATTTTATGGCATTAATGTGGCAAAAGTCCAGGAGATCATCATGAGTGAAAAGGTAAAACCGATGCCTCATGCAAACCCGGCAGTAGAAGGCATCTTTAAACCAAGGGATGAGCTGATCACAGTGATCAACCTGGCAAAATATCTTACAGGAGATGACCGGGAAAATGGGCCAAGAGATCTGTTTATCGTAACAAATTTTAATAAAATGACGGTCGCTTTCCGGGTAGACAGTATCGAAGGTATCAGCAGGATTTCATGGAAAGATATACAGAAGCCAGATAAGACCATTGCAAATGGAGATGACAGTGTTGCTACCGGTATTGCCCAGTGCGGAAAAGAGCTGGTGATCATCCTGGATTTTGAAAAGATCGTGGCAGAGATCGCACCGGAAACAACTATACAGGTGACAGATGTAGATAAGATGGGAGACCGCCCTATCTGCAACAGTCCTATTGTGATCGCGGAAGATTCCATTCTTTTAAGTAAAATGATCGATGATTCCCTGGAAAGGGCCGGATTTACCAATGTAAAGAATTTTTCCAATGGCCAGGAGGCATGGGATTACCTTTCACAAATACATAATGATTCTGATCTGTATGATAAGGTCAATCTGGTCATTACAGATATCGAAATGCCGGAAATGGATGGCCACAGGCTTACAAAGCTGATCAAGGATGACGAACATTTAAAGAAGATCCCGGTTATCATCTTCTCTTCCCTGATCAATGAGCAGATGAGGCAGAAGGGGAAAGAATTAGGTGCAGACGAACAGCTTTCCAAGCCGGAGATCGGGCATCTGATCACAGTAATGGATGAACTGCTTGCCCGTTTTAAAAAACAGTACAGTCAGCAGTAAGGAGGACTCTAAGGATGGAAAAATATGTATTAACACAGGATCTTGTAACAGGAAATGAACTGATCGACAGTGAGCACAGGAAGATTTTTGACGAAGTCAATACCCTTCTGGATGCATGCTCAAAAGGAAAGGGAAGAGAAAATCTCTCAAGTCTGGGAGAATTTCTTGTTGAATATGTAACGAAACACTTTTCAGATGAGGAGGATCTCCAGAAGCAGTCAAAATATCCGGAATATACAGAACATCATAAATTTCATGAATGGTATAAACAGAAACTGGGGGATGCCATTATAAAACTGGAGCAGGAAGGTCCGACGATCAATTCCCTGGGCGAGATCAACTATATGGTAAGCGTGCTGGTTAAGCATATCCGGGAAACAGACCGCAAGCTGGCCCAGTGGATCCAGAATGGAGCCAAAAATGAAGATACAGCTTCTAAAGCGGCAACAGGATCAGCAGTATCAGGGAAAACTTCCTATATGGATACCGTTTCAAAAGATGAAAGTACAGAAAATCTGGATATCCGCCAGATCCTGGATATAAAAGAACTTCAGCGGATCCAGGATCTGTTTTTAACGGTCACAGGCATGACAGCAGCAGTAGTGGATATGAAAGGAAAATACATTACGAGAGGAAACTCCTTTACCAGCTTTTACAGCAGGTATACCAATGGAAAACATAATGAGCTGCGAGAGTTTACCCAGGATCTTACAATAGGAGGATTCCGTGCAGGTACAGTGATCGGCGGTATCGTCCTTGGAGATTACCCGGATGATTCAGCCCCAAGCCAGGAAGTAGTAAGTGCCGGTGGACAGCTTTTAGCTGAGATGCTGAATCTGTGGGCTAATGCCCTTTATTACCGGAAGAGCAATGCGGACAGCGTAGAAGCATTTGCAAAAGAGGAAAAGAAAGTACGGGATGCAGTAGGACAGATCAAATATAAGGCAAAGGGACTGGAGCAGACAGCCACAATGGAAAAAATGCTTTCCCTGAATGCGGCCATTGAAGCAGGCCGTGCCGGAAAAGCAGGTGTAGGCTTCGGGGTCGTGGCAGATGAGATCGGCCGTATGGCAAATGAGTCAGCAGCTGTATATCAGGAAATCCAGGAGCTGGTAAAACAGGTAGAGGAATCCATGGAACGCCTTGGCGAATAATACAGTGTATTTTTCTGATATCATGGTGCCAGAAAAACGGCTGGCACCTGTGTCATTGTATGCAGAAAAGAGGATAAAAGGAGATACATAAATGGTCATTACGGTTTCAAATCAAAAAGGCGGTGTGGGAAAGACCACAACATCAGCAGCGTTGGCTGCAGGATTTTCGATGGCAGGTAAAAAGGTTCTGTGTATAGACCTGGATCCCCAGGGAAATCTTGGATTCTGCCTTGGTCTGGATACCGAAGGAGGATCTACTATACTGGATGTATTAAAAGGAGATATATCCATACAAAAGGCTATCAGCCGCACAGAAGGGATCGATATCCTTCCTTCTGATATTACCTTAAGCAGCAGTGGTCTGGAGTATAATCCGGGAGAAGAAAAAGAATCTATTTTAAAAAATGTTTTAAAGCCGGTAATGGATTTTTATGACTATATTGTGATCGATACACCCCCTGCCTTAAATCTTCTCACAGTTAACGCATATGCAGTTTCTGATTATCTTATTATACCAATGGCATCGGATATTCTCAGTCTGGTTGGTCTGTCACAGTTAAAGGAAACAGTAGAATCTGTCCGCATACAGATCAATCCCGGCCTTAAGATCATGGGTATCCTGCTAAACCGCTTTAATCCAAGAACATGTCTTTGCAGGGATGTATTGGAAATGGCCGGGCAGCTGGCCGGGCAGCTGGAAACCCGGGTATTTGACACAAAAATAAGGTCCGGAGTGGCGATTGCAGAAGCACCGGCCCATGGAGAAAGTATTTTTGAGTACAGTCCGAGAGCATCAGCTGTAAAGGATTATGGAAAGTTTTTAGATGAGGTAGAAAAGATCATAGGTTTCAGGGAGAAATAATATGGCAAAAAAAACAAATAAAACCTCACATGTGCTGAACCTTATCACAGGTTCACAGCCGCCAGTTGCGTCTTCTGGCGAAACACAGCCGTCTTCTTCAGCTTCCGGTGAAACACAGCAGGAAGGATCAGCTGCTGAAGAACCGGTAAGAGTGCCTTCCGCTAATGTGACTGTAGTTGATCCAAGAGAAGAAGGAAAGCTGGCAGAAGAGATCCAGAAGAATCTGATCCAGGAGCTGGAAAAAGAACAGACAGAAGAGCAGGCAGAACAGCCCGGGGAGCCGGAAGAACAGTCGGAAGAACAGACAGAAGAACAGCCGGAAGAACAGTCGGAAGAACAGACAGAAGAACAGTCGGAAGAACAGTCAGAAGAACAGACAGAAGAACAGACAGAGCAGCCCAAAACAAACGCAGGGACACCTGTACAGAAAGAACCGGAACAACAGGAAGAGCAGAAGCAGGAAGATGGTCCAAGTTACCGGGTCGTAAATATCATGGAGGAGATTCTTACTCCGGAACTGATCCTTGACGCACTGAAAAGCAATGATACCTGTACCTGCAGCCGCTGTCAGGCAGATGTGAAGGCGCTGATGCTTACCAGGCTGCCGCCCAAATATATTGTAGCGGATAATACGACAGTCCCGATGCTGTTAACCTTTTACCGCAATAAATTCCGTGTGGCTGTTTTAAGTCAGTCCATGAGAGCCTGTATGGAAGTAAAAGAACATCCACGCCATATCTTATAAATTTTCATGCTGCGCCGAAATATTTATATAGAATCTATAGAATCACAGGGATAAAGTATACAGAAGCGGCGCATTTTATGTACTCCGCGACATCACATGACTGAAAGGAGCAGCAGATATGTCAAGTGTATCAAGAACAAGCAGCAGTCTTGGAAATACAGCTTTAAGAGGATATGGCGGTTTAGCTTCCGGTATTGACAGGGATGCACTGATCGAACAGATGACAGCAAGAACAACATCCAAGATCACAGCCAAGAAGCAGGCTATGACAAAACTGGAATGGAAGCGGGATGCATATCGTTCTATCAGCAATAAGATCATAGATCTTCAGGACAATTACCTTAGCTATTCAGCAACAAAGAGCTTAAAAAACAGTGATTTCTTTGCAAAAAACCAGGTCAGTGTACAGGGGGATCCTGACTATACAAAATATATATCAGCGACAGGAAACGCAGACACTGCATCCAGAGTATCAGTTCTGGGAGTAAACAAATTAGCAACATCTGCCACATTGATCTCCGGCGAAAAGAAAACAGAAAATGAAAAAGATTCAGCTATTACCTTAGGCGGCATCAGCGCGTCTGATTTTGAAAATAAAGAAGTAAAGACCTCCAATCTTTCCGGAACGAAGCTGACATTTGGAACCTACAGTATTACAGATAAGCAGTTTACAACGGAAGCAACCTTTACGTTCCCCACCAGTTATGAAAAAAAGCTGGACAATGGAAAAACAGAGACAGTTACCATTGATTATACGGCTAGTTCTGACAAGATAGTAGAACAGCTGAATGAAGCCCTTGATTCCCAGGGATTTCTCGGAAAAGATGGAAAGAGCGGCATTAAATTTACACTGAATGGTGATCAGATCCAGATCAGTCAGACAGACAGTATTACCGATAAAGGAAAAAGCTATGTGATCAGGGGAACATCATCTGCTTTAAAGAGTCTTGGCTTTAATTCCGGCAACATGAATCAGGATGAAATAGATAACGGCATTTCACTTAAGGAATTTAACGACCATACATCTTCATTTGAGGCTGCAGCTATAACAAAGCAGCCCCTTTCCGGCTATCTTAAGGGAAAATCAATCTCTGTTTCTTATGGCGGACAGACAAAGAATATTGAACTGATCGGCGATAAGGAAGAGATAAAAGATTTTAAAGCTTTTAAGGATAGCTTACAGAATAAGCTGGATAAAGCCTTCGGTTCAGGAAAGGTTACTGTAGGTGAGGGTCAAAATGGCAGCCTGACGTTTACTGCAACAGACAACAAACAGACATTACAGATATCCGCAGACTCAAAGGAACTCCAGAATGCCCTGGGTATCACATCTACCCAGTCAAATAAGATCAGTACAGGAAGCAGCCTGTGGGAGAACAGGGTCAAACTGGGACTGGGAAAATACAATACAAAAGAGGAATTAAACGACGCATTAAAAAACTTTACAGTCAATGGTGCAAAAATAGATAATATCACTGCAGATACCACAGTAGACGGACTGCTTACTGCGATCAATAATAATAAAGATGCGGGAGTAACTGCCATCTATCTGGGCAGTGAAAATAAATTTGTTCTTTCTTCCAATGAAAAAGGTGAGGGCCGTAAGATCACCCTTGGTGCAGATCCAAAAGATACTACTGATGCAGCAAATCTCATTTTCGGCGGGGTTAGCACAGATGGCACAGATGGTGAGATGAGTATTCTCTATAATGGGGTACAGACCACCATTACCAGCAGCAGCAATACCTTCTCCATTGACGGTCTGGATATTAGAGCCACGAATACATTTAATACAGGCTCGGCAACTGCTGAAGGAGGCGTCAGCTTTACTGCATCAGCAGATACAGAAAAGGTAACGGAGACTGTAAAGAAATTCATTGAAGCTTATAATGCCATGATCGATGAGGTCCGCACCCAGGCAACCACCAAGCCGGACAGTAATTATAAGCCTCTGACAGATGACCAGAAAAATGAAATGAATGAAACCTCCATTAAAAACTGGGAGGATAAGGCAAAAGAGGGTATTCTGTACAACAGCAGCGCTTTAAAAGATCTGGACAATGCTACCCAGGGCATTTTCTCTTCAATGATGATAAACGGTGTTTCTTATGACGATCTTGAAAAGATCGGAATTTCCTTCTCAGATGATTACACAGCAGGTGGAAAGATCGTATTTGATGAAGAAAAGTTTAAAACTGCCATGGACAGTGATCCGGAAAAGGTATCAGACCTGTTCACAGGCACGCATGGTATTGTACACACCTTAGACAGTACTCTTTCTACTTATGCCACCAGATATGCAAGCAAGAATGGAAATTCCTATGGTGTGCTTATTGAAGAGGCAGGATCTGAAAAACTAAGCCTGACCCTGACTAACAACAGTATTTATAAAGAATTAAAGGATATGCAGGAAACCATCACAAACCTGCAGTCCCAGCTGTCAACTGAGCAGGACCGTTATATCAGTCAGTTTACGCAGATGGAAAGGCTGATCAATCAGATGAATTCACAGTCCAGCTACCTGTCACAGTTAGGTGGCTGATGGGGGTAAGAAAGCATGTACGAAAAGTTTAAGCAGTACAAGGAAAGTACGATCTATTCTATGAGCAATCTGGAGTTGTTGCTTTTATTGTATGATGAAGCAGTGAAGCGTCTGAAAATGGCACAGATCGCACTTGAGGATAAAAAATATGAGACTTTTGAAGAATGTCTCGAAAAAGCAGGACGGATCGTCCGGTATTTAATACAGATACTGGATATGCAGTATCCCATCAGCAAGGATCTGAAACGTATCTATGAGTACCTGATCTATGATATCAGCCGTGTTAAAGCAGGAAGGGAACGCAGGGCAGAAGAGATTCCAAGGATCAGCCACATACTTTCTGAATTAAGAGATGCATTTAACCAGGCAGGAAAGATTTCCGGCGATCAGCATATTGTGAGAGAACGAAGTGTTTTCGGTTAAAGGAGAATATATGAGCGCAGACTTGGAAACAATTTTGATATATCTTCAGAGGAGATATAATATATTAAGAGAAGTTTGTAGTCTGACGGAAGAACTGGCGGAGGCAGTGGAGCGCGGCGACACAGTCTCCGCTTCTCTTCTTTTAGATATGAGGGGAGAACAGCTGCAGCGCCATGCAGACTGTGAAGAACAGATCATCCTGCAGACTGCGGGAAACAGCCTTCGGGACCGGTATCTACGAGATCTGGCTAAAGGTCCATTAATGAATGTAAAAAGCTGTTTTAAAGGAAAGACAGAGCGCGAAAAAATGCTGGAGAAGCGTATTGAGGATCTGCGTTGCCGCACAGAAAAGCTTTTAGATAAGATACGCAGGATCGATGGGGGACTTAACAGAAGAATATCAAAAAACAGGTGAAGTTAAATGGAAAATCAAAACTTTTATGAAGGCCGCATACTGGTAAATATGGCTGCATCTGTTATGCGCCAGGATGATTTAAAGCCGCTTCATGGAAATCTGGACTGGGAAAGGCTGTTCCGGGTTGCAGATTATAACAAAATTTCAAACCTGATCTATCTTGCAATCCTTGGAAATAATGAAAAAATGCCGGAACGGTGGAAAACACGCTTTTATGAGCGCTACAGCGATATTCTGAAATTCAACGAAAGCTGCACAGAAGGAGAACGGGAGATACTGGTCCTTCTGGAATTAAAAAAAATCCCGGTACTCGTCCTTTCCTCCAGCAGCCGCAGACAGCTGTATCCAAGGGAGGAAATGGCAGGGGAAAGCTCTCTAAAGCTTTTTTTTCTTGACCCGGAAGATTATCTTTTTGCAAAAGGCTATCTGGTCAATATAGGCTACGAAACGGATACTCTCTATCCGGGAGTGGGTGAAAAGATGCGTATACCAGGCCGCTTTTCTGTGGAGATCTATCATACCTTTCCTTTTAAAACCCAGGTATATCAGAGGGGGATGGAAAAGCTGCTCCAGCGTGCTTTCCTGAAAGAAAATGGTAACTACATTTATGAATGGAATGCCATAGACCAGCTAGTCTATCTGATGATCCAGTCCGCTTACCTATATGTAACAGGACATCTGCAGATACGCCATCTGACAGACTTATATGTATTTTACAGAAAAGCAGCAGAAGAAGACCAGTTTCAGGAGCTTGAGAACCGGCTAAAGGAATTTAAAGTAAATATACTGGCGCAGAAGCTTCTGCATTTAAGCTATATGTGGTTTGGAACACGGGAAGAATGTGCCAGCATGGAGACAGAGGAAGAAGAACTCCAGGTATTTGATATACTGGAGAAAAATGTATTCTACGGCATGACAGGGAAATTTGGGCCGGAAACAGATGAACAGGCGTTGGATCTTAGATCAGACATATTAAAAGAAGAAGAGCGGGAAAACCGCATGGAAAAAAGAGCATTATTTTACCGGCGTCTGAGAGAGTTTTTTTCTCTCGTACGCCGGCAGCTGAAAGAGCTATATGATATTTTGTATAGCAGATAAGAGTCATTTTATCAGTATTCACCCGTTTGCGGGTCATTAAGCTTATGGTCTATTTCTTCATATAAGAATTCAGTCCTTTTTCAATAGAGCGCAGTGAATCTGTATCAGATAATAAGGCATCCAGGTTGCTGCGTTCTGCTTCTGTCAATTCTTCCCGCAAAATAGAAATATGCTTCGGGGCATTTATAGCCAGGCTGACAGATCCATTGTCGCAGTCAAGTACAGTGATGCGTATGTCATTCCCGATCAGGATACTGTCATTTTTTTTACGTTTCAGTATCAGCATGGCTATTTATCTCCTTTTTTAGTGTCCTGTTCCTTTATCTCTTTACCAAGAAGAGAACGTAAGGTATGGCGGTAATCATAGTCAGCGTTGGATAAGATCACCTGGATTCCTTTGCGGGTATCCGGATTAATGGCAAGAGGACATTTCAAGTTGACGGTTCCATCCAGATAATCCTTCTTTACAGCACATATGACATAATAGGATAATTCATCACTGGAATTTACTTCCAGAAAGGATAATTCTTCCGGTAGAAGAACCGGTGAATAAGAAGGAAAGAGTGCTGCTGCATCGATGAGAAAAAAGGCTACATAAGGTTCGTCTACAGACTGCAATATCAGCAGGGAACTGTCATCTTCCTCCATAGAGAGGGGAAGATAGTCATGGTACTGGGAAAAACCAAATAAACCATCTGGAAATACAACCAGTTCATCTTTTGTATAATCAATTTCGCCGTAATATTTTGTATCAATCTTCATGATTGCATAAGCCTCCGGGGGTCAGTTTTTATATGGTAACATTAAGAGCAGGGGAATCCGGCTCTTTTTTTGGTGGAACATAATTGGGGGTGCCGGTATACACAAACTCTACTTTTGGATAAGAGGTTATGATGGTCATTTCCAGGGCTGGTACGTATTCCAGATTGCCAGATGCCACACGAAATTCAAATTCACCTCTCTGAAGGGTATACAGCCCATTATTGTCAGGGCTGCCAGAAAATGGATCACAAAAGCTGTTTCCTGATCCAGAGACGTTTGCTGTGCCATGTACTCTTTGGACAGTATCCCGGAGATTAAAAGCTTGTCTGATATCCTGGATACAGGTCATGCTTTCCGGAGAACTGATCCCGTAATTTTGAGCCTGACGTACTTTCAGGCGGTATTGGGAAATCGCCTGATGCTGTCTTGCTGCCAGCTGGTCCTTTGAAACCAGACTGGCATTTTGACGGAAACGGACAGATTCAAAAGGTATAAAATTTGCTTCAATCACAGGTTTCATACATTTTCACCTTCTTCTGACCTGAAAATAGAAAATTATTTTTTGCTTGTTTTTTGTAAACAATGTACCGGTATCATTTTATAAAATCAAAAAGAGATGACTGCATCAGGTTTGACCCCATTTTTAAAGCAGCAGAATAGGAGTACTGGTAAGAGAACATTTCTGTAATGGCCTCATAAGGATCAGCTCCGAGAATGTCTTTGTATTCCTCTGTCAGGTTGTCGCTTAAAGTATCAAGACGGGTTTTTGTAGTTTCTACCAGGGAATATTTATTGCCAAGGTCGCTGTAAATGGTGCTGATGGTATGCTCTGTATTAGCTGCATCTTTAAGTACACTGCCCATAGTATCTGTAAATTGATCAACGGTCGTAGTATCATTGATATAATTATCACAGGCCATAACCGAACGGCTGAGAAGTGCCACAGGAGTTGTTTCCAGGGCAGCTTTGACCGCATCCTTTGCATCCGCATCAGACATGGCATTTAAGGAATCTGAAGTAAGCCCCGTAAGCATATTCAGTCCTCCTGTATAGGTGTCTAAGAGAGACTGGCGGTTGGAAATATCGCCATAACCGATATCTACCCGGCCTTGTTCTCTCATGGCTGTCACAAGGTTGTTCAGGTCATCATCGCTTAAATGATAACTGTAAGTATTGTTATTTTTGTCATAAGCCATGGTCATATTGACCGTCTTTGTGGTACCGTCTGAATACTTATGGGTATAAGTAAGGGTTTTTCCATCTCCGCTTAAAGAAAACGGAGCTGTTGTAATATCATTTCCTCCATAAACATAGAAATCCTGATACTGGCTGTTCAGATTGCTGACCATGCTCTGCACATCCTGAAGAAGAGCATCTCTTTTTGTCTGGACAGAAGTTTTTGAGCTGTTATGGGAGGAATCCAGCACATACTGCATGGAAGTCTTACTGTTGCTTAAAGTTTTCTGGATATCCCTTGCGCCCTGCTCCTGCTGGTACAGACGGTTTTTAATATCACCTAAAATAGAACTTTTACTCTTTGCATCCTGATATAAATGATCCATTTTCTTTCCCTGATAATAAGCAAGAGGATTATCAGCAGCTGTTTCATAAGCAGCGCCGGTAGAAACCTTGTTCATGCTTTTGTTCAGATTGCTTTGAAGATCATTTAAAGAAGAAGTATACCTGCGGTAAACAGATGAACGTACAACTCTCATAATTTATTAATCCTCCTTATATTTATGCACCAGTATTACTGATCAGGGTATTCAACACTTCATCAAGGGCAGTCATCAGACGGGAAGCAGCATTATAGGCTGAAACGTAGGCCATCATATTGGTTGCTTCTTCATCCAGGCTGACACCGGAAAGAGAGTCTCTGGAGTCCTGGATACTGTTTAAAACAGTTGTGCCCGTCTTTAATGCAGTCTGGTTGGAGCTGGAATCAGATGCCAGCTGGGTGGAAAGGTTATTCATATAATCAGCAAATGTTTTCCCGTTCAATTTCTTGGTATCCTTCATAGCTGCGATCATATCAAGGATTGTATCTGTGCGGTTGGTGCCGTCTGTAGAAATATGGATCGTTCCACTGGTCCAGCCTTTGCTGATACCGATATTTCCGGCTGTTATACCAGTTGTTGAGTCATCGGTGGAATTAGATAAAAGATTCTGATCCGTGTGTTTTTGGCCATTGTTGATGTCATTCATGGATTTTGCGAAAGTGGAAGCTAACTGATCCAGTTTTCCTGAGTAATACTGGTATCCACGGACATCATCCACAGCAGTAGATCCATTTATCACAGTGCCGGTACCTGTTTTCTGGAGCATATCCAGGCTTGCCTGAAGAGAGCCGCCTTCAAAATGGATCCCTTTTAACTCTGCGTATACATCTGCAGCTGCCTGTCCATTCACTTGATAGCTGGGGGCTTTTTCAAACTTGATGGAAATGTTTGCAGGATCAGAAACAGAAGCAGCTGTCTGGTGATCGCCTTTTAACATACTTAACTGACCGTAGTTTTTTGTGAGACCGTCAGCACCAAGGTCAGATCCATTTACCAGGATCAGCTTCTGGCTCTTTCCCTGGGCATCAATATAATTCATGCTCACTTCCAGGTCATCAGGCCAATCCTTCTTGCCGATCACAGCACCATTTGCATCATAGTCATAGGCGTTATTCCCGGAATGGGCATCATCCTTGTAATATCTTGTTTCAACAGGAATATAACCGGAAAGCTCATCCAGAAGAAGATTTCGTTCATCCTGGAGTTCCAGGGAAGGATGACCGGCAACCTGGTTACGTTTGATCTGCACGTTCAGGTCGCCGATCTGGCGGAGGATGTCATTGATCTTCTGTACATCGCCCTGTTCACTGCTGCCTTCCCCTGTGAGCCTTTGAAATTCATTCTGTTCGGCCTGTGTGATCTGTCTGGATGCCTGGTTAAAAAGATTACATACAGACTGCATTTTAGTTCGCAGCTCACTTTCATAGATGGGATCGGATACCTTTGCAGGATCCTGCATGCTTGTAAGGGTAGACTGGATATCATCAAATGCCTGACGGATGCCGGAAATGGTTGTTTCGTCCAGTACCTTTGACAGAGAATTAAGGGCAGTCTGTAAACGATTGGTATAGCTGCAGTCAGCAGACTGGCTGCGGTATTGGATATCCAGATAAGGATCTCTGATCTGTGAGACCCGGTCCATGCTTACCCCAAAGCCTACTGCAGTTTCATTCCCATTAGAATAATGGGAAACAGGATTCGTATAATTAAGGCTGGATGCCTCTAACTGCTGCCTGGTATATCCGGCAGTATTCATATTTGACAAATTCTGTCCTGTAATATCCAGACGTTTCTGGTTGGCCTGGAGAGCGGACAGAGCGGTATTAAAACCGGAAAAAGTTGCTCTTACCATAAAGTATTATTACCTCCGAAATATAAATATCCTGCAGTCCCCACAGTTTTATCAGACATATTTGTCATAAACATGAGGATCGCTCTGCTTCGCACCGGCAAGGCGCTGTTCTAACTGCTTCATGCGGATCCGGATCAGACGGTCTGTGCCACCTTTTACTTTTTTCAGCTTTTCAGCCTGGATGGATAACCGTTCCAGGATCGGAGAGAGAAGTGCCACAGCCTCCTCGCTGTCCTCCTGCATCAAAATCTGGCGGAAAGTAAGCCCCTCAAGACCCGACCTGCGAAGAAGATCACTTCGTTTTTTATCTAGTCCGCGCAGCTGCAGTAAAAGCATGTTTTCATCATTTAAAAGAGATTCCAGCTGGTCAGGATGATCAGCTGAAACAACGGTTAGTTTATCAGCCTCAACCCGGCATAGCTGTTCTAATACAGTACACAGCTGTTCTAATACCGGGATCAGGCTTTCAGGCGCCCTCATAGATCATACATGGCCCTTGCAGTGGCCATGGGATCCGGTTCGTAGGTTCCTTCCTCAACCTGTTTTTTCAGTTGGGCAACCTTTTCAACGGAAACGCCTTTCTCGCGGCAGACATCTTCTGTAATGCTGTGAGCCAGAGAGCGTGCGAAAAGGGTTTCATCAGCCGAAATACCTTCGGTGTATTCAAAACTGGCTCGGTCAAGATCAGCCGGTTTTGCAGAAATATTATCAGACAAAGCAATATTGCTTTGTCTCATTGATACATGTTCCATGTGTATTTGCTCCTGGATAAAATTTTGAATTTTCATACAATTACTCCTCACCTTAAAATAAAACGGCAGGACCACAAAAGTATCCTGTGATTTTCACATGCTTACTGAATCTATATCTATGTAAATTATCGCCTTTTTTCTTGAAAATATAAGAAAAATAATAATTATAAAAAACGGGAAAACGCCGATTAAATATATATATGGAAGCATGCAGGGTAATTCGGTATCAGAGGGGTCAAAATCTTTTGACCCCAACATCATAATATATAGAATCAAAAAGAAAAGGGATAAAACATGTCTAATATATTACAGGTAACAGATCCTTCTACATATATAGATAATAGAAATCTCCACACAGGCCAGGAGCAGCAAAGCGCCCTGAACAGTTCCCAGATCCAGAATCCTTCTGACCCATCTCGTGTAGTGCGGGCAGATGGACAGAAAAGCGGTACCGCTGGTGACCAGGAAAATGAAAGTGGCTTCAGCGTCCGCAATTATAATGGAAATTATACTGACTTTCTTCAGAAGCTGGGGCAGGAAAATGAAATAAAGGATTCCCTGGGCCGGATCCTGTTCCGGGATGGAGCCTTTATCGCTAAAGGTGATGAAGGTCTGGGTAAAATGGTGCAGCAGCTGCTGGATTCTGCCAGTTTTGAAGATTCTGGCCAGCTGCTGGATTTTTTAAAAATGCAGGGACAGACTAAATTTTCCGGTACTTTCTTTGAAAACCTGAGAACTCTTTTGCAGCAGGAAGGAAACAGAGGCCTGCAGGAAACAGCCCTCAAATTCCTTCAGGTATTCAACAATTATTCCAGCGGTGAGCATCTTTTAGAACAGATGCAGGAACTGACAGATGAAATAAAAGGAATGCTTTACACCTCTGCAAGACAGGAATACGCATCAATTCTGGATCAGCTGGACTGGAAAGCAGAAAATGGGGAAACGAAGGAAAATTCCCAGGTTCTGTTTCAGAAGCTGGTCCCCTTTCTTTCAAGATATATTTCCCGTACCCATGATTATGGCAACGTAAGAAGCAGCGTGATCCAGCTGATCCTTTATGGGGCACGTTATGAAAACGGAAGCAGTGCCCTTCTCAGAAGCCTTTTTGAACAAATGGCAGCTAATAGGGATTTTAAACGTTTTTTTGAAACAGAGCCTGAAGAACTGTATGCTGTACTTACCGGCTCAAAAGGAAAAAAAGGAAATATTTATGGAGATATTTTTGGCTCACTTGTGGAAAGAGGGGCCAAAGGAGAAGCCGGGCTGGAACATGTACAGGATTTTTATCAGCTGATGCGAGGGATGCTGGTAAACGAAAGCGTATATATGTCTGTTAATCATTTTGTCCTTCCTTTTCAATATCAGGGAAAAGAGGCAGTATCTGAATTTTGGATCGATCC
>OGLK01000379.1_pt1 | contig 18303 bp, 9 predicted proteins | sample 1572811 | NCBI WGS metagenome assembly OGLK01 (sample SAMEA2581898, study PRJEB24529) | metagenome | biome: Human gut stool | place: China | collected 2011
CAATGTTCTCATGGAGTCCATTGAACAGGTTTTCCAGCTTTACCATGCTGCCGACCGGACTTGTGGAAAGTTCTGCCTTGTACTCAGTCTTTCCACGAAGCACCATATAATTGATGTCAAGGAAGTTCTTTTCCACAAGCAGCTCAAATCCATGGAACTTGCCGATTGCAGTTGTCTCTCCGGTCTTGCATTTGCTGATTGCTTCAAGCATCATCGTTCCGCCATCCACACGCTCAGTGTAAGTTGCTTTGCCTATAGTAATGGCAAATTCCGGATTATCAATCAGCTCCTTATCCCTTGCCTTTACATCCTCACGGACATTGGCAAGCTTTTCTGTTGCTGTCTTAATGAGCTTCGGGTACTTAATCATAAAGTTGTCCTGAAGTCCATATCTCTGATTGTCATAGGATGCCTTTAAGAGCTTTAATCTCTGGACATCATTGTCAATCTCCATCTTTTCTTTGATCAAAGGATTACCTGTGGCAACCGCCTTAATCTCTGCATAGGAAAGTGTTGCCTCGTCGATATCCTCGCAGCTTCGGCTTACTGCCTTGCTTGTCATGACCTGACTGATGAAACGCTGCTTATTCTCAACGAGCGACCAGTTGTATGCATCAAAGGTTCCTTTGGTGACATATCTGTAGATTGCCACCTCTTTATTTTCATTGCCCTGTCGTATGCCTCGTCCTTCCCTCTGTTCAATGGAGCTTGGCTTCCAAGGACAGTCCACATGGTGCATTGCAACAAGGTGTGTCTGCACATTGACACCTGTTCCACACTTATCTGTTGAACCGATAAGAACTTTCTTTTTACCTGTCCTCATCTCCTTAAAAAGTGCATCCCTCTGTGCATCTGTCTTGGCATCATGGATAAAAGCTATCTCATCTGCCGGAATACCATACTGGATAAGTGTTTCCTTCAGATAATCATAGATGGTAAAGTCTTTATCCGGTCCCGGTGTGCCGATGTCCGAAAAAATAAGCTGGCAGCCTATATGACCATCAGCATTTCCTTTCTCATATTCTTTCCAGACATTTTCTGCTACCTTATTGAGCTTTCCATCTGGATTATTTGGTGCGTCCTTATCAATCAGCCTTGCATCTGTTCCAAGAAGTCTTGCCTCATGGGTAATCTTTAGGAAGTTGTCCACACTTGGATCAACTCCACCACCTCTGATACGCTCTGCCCTCACAACAAAGTCTTCCATGACCTGCTTTACATACCAGTCAGGCTCCGACTCCACAATAATAGGCTTGCCGCCACGAAGAGCAGGCACATCAAGGTCAAGCATGTCTGCTGTCTGCACATCTGCTACCTCACGGAAGATATTCATAAGCTCCGGCAGATTCGTAAACTTATTGAATCTGCTCTTAAAACGAAATCCGCTTCCCTCTACAGTAAGCTCCAGTGCTGTTGTTACTTCACCAAAGTTTGCTGCCCATGAATCAAAGTGATAAATCCCCATCTCTTCAAGTGCCGCTTTCTGTAAGTAAAGCTGCATGACATACATCTCACACATGGTATTGGATATCGGTGTACCAGTTGCAAACACAATGCCCCTGCCATCATTTATCTCTGATAGATATTGGCATTTAAGCTGCATATCTGTTGACTTTTTCGCTCCACTACTGCTGATACCTGACACATTATTCATCTTGGAAAAAATCGCAAGGTTCTTGAAATTATGTGCCTCGTCCACCATGATAGAGTCCACACCCAGCTCCTCAAAGGTTATAAGGTCATCCTTTCTGCTCTCATCAGATAGAGATTTCAGCTGTTCCTCCAGCTTTTTCTTCTGGCTTTCCATCTGTTTTACAGTCCATCTCTCTCCGTTACGCTCCTTCATCTCATCAATCGCATAGCTGATCTCATCAATCTGCTCATTGAGCATTCTTTCCTTTCTCTCTGCTGAGATTGGAATTTTCTCAAACTGCGAGTGCGACATGATGATACAGTCATAGTCACCTGTTGCAATCCTTGATACGAACTGCTTTCTGCGGCTTTTTTCAAAATCACGCTCTGTGGCAACCAGGATATTTGCTGACGGATAAAGCCTTAAAAACTCTGATGCAGTCTGCCCGATAAGTGGCTTTGGAACAACCATGATTGTCTTATTGGCAAGTCCGAGTCTCTTCTGCTCCATGCAGGCAGCCATCATCTCAAAGGACTTTCCGGCACCAACGCAGTGTGCCAGCAGGGTGTTTCCTCCAAGAAGGATTCTTGCCACCGCATTTTTCTGGTGTGGCTTTAGCTCAATCGCCGGATTCATTCCCGGAAACTGTAAGTGGCTTCCATCATACTCACGCAGACGGATGTTATTGAATGTCTCATTGTAATATTCCACATACTTCTGTCTTCGCTCCGGCTCGGCAAACAGCCACTCCTTGAACTTCTCCTTGATCATGTTCTGCTTTTCCCTTGCAAGCATTGTCTCATTCTTATTGACTTCGTAATGATATTTGCCATCACCGTCATCAATCCTGTCCCTTACTGTTACAGTTTTAAGATTCAGCGTATCCTCAAAAATAGAATAAGCATCCATGCGGCTTGTACCATAGGTCTTAGTAGCTGCCACTGAATGCTTATCCATGCTCTTATTCTCGATGAACCATTCCATGCTCATCTTATTTAAGTGTACCTGAATGCCTGTATTGTAAAACTGGCTTCTGACTGCTCTTGCACGTCTTGGTGTATTGAGAAGTTCATAGATAAACTGCTCATAATCAAGCGGCTCAATCCATGTCGTGCCAATCTTTACATCAATATCCGAGGCTTCAATCCATTCCGGCTGCACCTTTTCAAGTGCTGCCACATTGCCTGCGAATCTTTCTGCCTGCGGATTGTCTGTATCAGCTGCCATAGCCTTTGCCACACGAAGCTTGTCTCTCACATTTCCGGAAAGATACTCGTCTGCTGTCTCCCAGCCAATGTCGGGATTGTCCTCGTTGTAGCGGTCGGGATTTAGGAAAATCAATCCATCCAGCTCTTCCACAAGAACTGCCCTTCTAAGCTCTGCCAAAGCATCATCACTAAATGTTATCTCATCAGCTGTCTGCCCGGACTTTTCTGCAAGTTCTTCCTTTGCATTAGTAATATCCGGCTCATAGATAGAGAGCATATAGGCAAGATTTACATATCCAAATTCATTGACGGATACATTCAATGCTTCCACAGCAGTCTCAACCCTGTCTATGACAGTCTTTGCCTTAATCGTCTGCTTATAAAACATATCCGCTTTTTTCACCTCCCCGTCTTCATTTACTTCCTCAAGACTGCAAAGAAGTGGGTAATCGCTGTCATCTCTGAAAGCTATTCTGTTTGCTTTTGAAGTAATGGCTCCATACTGCTTTACGAAGGCATCATATTTTACATTAAGAAGTCTCTGCTTATCAGAAAGCTCCTCCTCGCTGCAGCCATCCATCTGGATATCAATCAGATCTCTTGTTATCTGTCTGATTTCATCAAGGCTTCTGATTCGCTCCTCGGCAGTCTGTGATACTTCTTTTCTTACCATCTCGGAATTTTCCCTGTAATAGAGTTTTCCTTCAAAAAATGTGTAAGTGTAGTTTCTCACATCCGGATCAGCCGGGATAACTTCCTCCGTCTGCTCCGCCTCATCTGCCACTCTCTCAAAATCTGTCATCTGGGCTTTGATATTACCGATAGCTTTGTTTAATGCTTCATAAATATTGAAGTTCTCATCATCATTCACGCAGACTGTGTATCTGCTGTCCTGTCCGTAAATCCTTGTGTCATATTCCATAGATCCAAGCATCATCTCCGGATGCTCTGCAAAATAAGAGTTGACTGCAATGCCATTCTCAGTTACACCAAGGTGTACCCAGTCCGGCTCAATATCAATCTTTCTCTCCCTTTTCTGCAAAAACAGGATATCTGCTGTCACTTCGGTTCCTGCATTATCTTTAAATGCAGTATTCGGAAGTCTTATCGCTCCCACAAGCTCTGCTCTTTCAGCCAGATACTTTCGGATAGTAGGATTTGCCTTATCAAGTGTTCCCTTTGTGGTGATTACTGCAACCATGCCTCCCGGTCTTACCTGGTCAAGTGCTTTTGCCAGAAAATAATCGTGGATACGGAAGTTATACTTGTTGTACTTCGGATCAAAAACCTTATAATCACCAAATGGCACATTTCCGACAACTACATCAAAGAAGTTATCCGGATATGTGGTATTCTCAAATCCTGTGATACTGATATTGGCATTCTGATAAAGCTGCTTTGCAATTCTTCCCGAAATGCTGTCAAGCTCCACCCCATACAGCTTACTTCTCTGCATAGGTGCCGGCATACTCCCAAAGAAGTTACCGATACCCATAGATGGTTCTAATACATTGCCGCCTCTGAAACCAAACTGGACAAGTGCCGAGTTCATGCACATGGCAATCTCCGGTGAAGTATAAAAGGCATTGTTTACTGTTGCCCTAGCTGCAGCATACTCTTCATCCGATAACATCTCTTTGAGTTCTTTGTACTCTTTGCTCCAGCCTGCGTTTTCCTCGTCAAATGCCTGTGACAGTCCGCCCCATCCGACAAACTTCGACAAGGTTTTCTGTTCCTCCGGTGTTGCAAGCCTGTTTTCTGATTCAATCTGCTTTAAAGTACGAATTGCATCCATATTCCACTGATATCTGGTCTTGGCACCGCCTTTTTCCATTTCCCAGAGATTGTAATGGAAGTTGTGCTTCGTCTGCCCGGCAACATTCTTCTCATTTTCAAGACTTTCTACTTGCTGTACTGGTTCCTGCTTTGGTGTAAAATCTACAGTTTCCTGTGATTCTGTATCAGCCTGAATATCATCCACAGATACTGATACCACATCATCTGAAACTACATGTCCATTCTCATCAATCTTGGTTTCCCATCCATTCGCTATTGCTCTTTCCCTGGTTTCAAGACGATTAGCTTTTACACTATCCTCGATGTCAAAGAATCTCTTATAGACCGGATTCATCTTATCCCTGTCAGCCTTCTGCTTTATCTCTTGATAATACTTTTTCTGGTCTTCTCCGCAGTAAAATGGCTGTTTTACCATATAGGATAAAATCTCATATAACTCACGCCAGTCGAGAGCACCTTCCTTACGCACACCATTCCTGTTCTTATAGCTGATCTTCACATATCCACTTCTGATTGAGTACTCCACAAGACCATACTTATTGTTGGAATATGCCTTTCTTTCTGCATTATCTGTCCCTAATGCAATATCCCTGATAAGGTCAAGTTTATTGGGCATAAATGCAAAATCAGACTGCACCACATCCATAAGGAATGCCCTAAACGGAGTGTAGCAGCTGCAATCTGTTACAAGAATCTCCGCCGCATCACGCAGGTCTTCATCAAGCTCTGCAATACGCTTGGCATAATCAATCGGTGTAATATACTTAAGCTCTGATGGATCTTTTTCAGATGTTTCAGCTTCTATCTCTGCACCATATTCTGCCTGTGTTACCATGCGGTCTTCATCGGCAGCTTCCTGTGGTGTCATGCCTTTTGCACTTACATAATCTCTGTTAGAAGCATAGCTCTCCGGCTCATCCGGTATTGCATAATCATCAATCTCTGATTCTGCCTCTTCCGGTTCCACTTCCCGATATTCGGCATCAATAACCTCATCATCCTCACGGAGTCCGTCCATCGCAAGCTCATCAATACGAGGTGTCTCAGGCTGGTATTCCCCTGTAAGAATAAGGACACCAAGCTCTTTTTCGATATCTTTCCATGAAACATATCCTTCAACCTCTCCATCCTCATCTCGCCACTGAAAACGCAGTCCGTTCCCATGAAATGTGTCATATCCGTGCAGTCCCAGTCCGTCAACCGGCCAGCCTGCACCTCCCTGACCATATTCTGCTTTGATACGCTTTGCCCTGGTTCCTGCATCAATCTCAGTTTCAAAAATCTTGCATACCCTGCCCTTGCCACCGATAAAACCTGTACCTCTCATAAGCACCTGTTTGATATACTCACTTGGTACTGTTGCAGACTTTTTGGGATTCAGGTAATTGTATTTACCTGCTAATGCAGCTTTTCTGTCCTGCTCGAACTGACGCATAAACTGATTATTGTTTTCGTCCTCAGTATGAATAGTGCCAATGCTTGCCTGCCCATTCTGGTCGAAAAAAAAGGAAGCCTGTGTATATTCGGCTTCCTTACTAACACCCAATGAATTGATTTCATCAAGTTCCCTATTCAGTTCTGTATCATCTGATTCTAGTGGAATCGCATCACTATCTGATGGAGTACCACTTCCTCTGCCTGCATCTTCGCCTGCTCTCTTATCTTCCACATCTCCATTGTCGATGACGGATTCTGTGGCTTGTGCTTCGCCAGATACTGCATCTCTAACTGGTCGTACAGCTGGTTCGCTTCCTCCTCTACCGCTGACATCTTCTCGTACATCTTCCCGAATCTCATCAGCGTCTTGTATCTTGCCGGCTCGTTCTCCTTTAGATAGTTCATCGCCATCCTTCCGTATTTGCCCAGCTTCGTGAGATCCTCCGTCTCGTCCGGCATCTCTATCTGCGGATAAAGCAGTCCGTCCACTTCCTTGTAAGTCATTTCTTCTAACATATCCAATTCTCCTTTCGCTCTCGATTGCCTTTAAGTTACGACTAAATTCTCTAAGAACACTACAGGAGACATCGCATACAATGGAACCAAGACGGTAAATGATCTCTTCGTCTTTGATATTTACGATCTGACTAAAATCCTGTTCTTGCACAGATAAGTCAAATCCGCATCTCGTCCCTACAGCATACATGACACTTGCATATACAAGCTGCTCCATGTCCATTTCCTGCTGTAAGCCATTGCGTTTCTTACTTTCTTCCTTTATCACACTACCTGATAGCTGCATAAGTTCGGTCATTCGGTCTCCGAACTCTTCTTTTATTATAAGCCAAACATCTGTTCCTGTAAACTGTTTTAATATATTTTTTAGAGACTCCCTGTCGCTGTTATCGTACTGCTCAATCTGACCTTCTGACACAAGAAAATCCACATAATCCTTAAGATTTTCTCCCTCAAGGTCCCATGTCAGCTTAACATTCTTCCCTCCGGTATCACTGATATCAAAGATATACCTCATGCGTGGATTCAGTGCCCTTGACGGGAAGATAGCGCAGCCTTTCGCACCACGCTTTACATATCTTCCCACCTTTTTCCAGGTATCATAATCTGCCATGAGTGTGCTTTTTTCCGGAGGTCTTTGCGCTGTTACCATAACGATATTGTCAAATTCATAGCGGTATAACTGACCTGCGACCTTTAACACATCCTTCCAGTTCTTTTCTGATCTGGTGATGTTACCAATCTCAGAATCGTATATCGCTTTGACCTTCATATCAACGCCCATACCTTTGTCCTCCTCTACTTAAACATCTCTGCAAACAATCCCTTCAATACCTTTAACTCATCCTTATCCAGCTCGATTGCAAATTCATTGTCGATTGCCTGTTTTTCGCATTTATCCTTTTTCTTTGCAATCTTACGCACCACACGAAGAAGCACATAGCACTCCTTGGACTTTGCAATGCTCTGTTTAAAGGTCAGCTCATCCTCATCGACTGACTTCTGTGTCTGATAGATAATCTCTTTTATCTTATCATTGATACCATCTACTTCCTCAATGGAAATAATAACGGATGCCTTAGAAGCACCCGATCTGTCCCACTCCTTATGAAGTTCCTTTACTAAAAACTCCATGTTCTTAATTACTGTTATTGAATCACTTTTCATCTTGCTCTTCCTCCGTTTTCTTTTAATGAAGAAGGGAGCTGACCTTCGCTGATAGGCGCAAAATCAACTCCCTTCATGTCCTCTGCTCCAAGGACTATCTGCTCTGCATAATACATATCCATTGCCTTATTGATGGCATCGTCAAGCGACTCTGCCTTTACTTTCTGTACTCGTGAAAGCACTTCTTTTATCTCAACATCAAATTCCTGTTCCATATGATATCGCCTCCTGTAAAAATCTCATCACCGGCTCTTTTCTTCCTTTACCTGTCTTTCCTTAAAGCCTTCATCGTACTTTCCATCTTCCAGCCTGTCGTAAAAACAGTCCTCTTCAATCGTTCCAAAATCCTCATACATCTGGTGAAGGAAGTCATTCTGCAGCTTCTTCGGTACATCATCATCCTTTGACATATCCTGATAAAAATAGAACTTCTGCTTTAGCTTTGCCCTGTAATCATAGATATCCTCTATCTTTTCCGGTGTGCCATACTCCCTCTTGTATGCCTTGAAATTTGTAGTTGAAAGTGTGGAACCTAGATAAATGCCATGCTCCCACGATACCCCGATTGTGGTATTGTCCTTTGTAGGCTTCTCATCCTTCGGATAACGCTTATACTCTGTCGCACCAAGGGCGATTGTAAGGGAACCTGACTTCATATCCATCACCACAAGATTCCTTGGTGATAATGCTTCAAGCACCATGTAATCATGGTCATTGAAGTTATGAAATGTCTGTCCCCTTTCAAATGAGCGGTTCTCCATTTCATAATGCAGGTTAAAATCATCCACCCAGCCCTTATCGGTCATTCCAATCTCCTTAAGCTTTGCAACACATTCATAAGAACTGGCTTCTTTATCAAACCGAAATTCTTTGGAATCGTTATAAAATCCCTGAAGAAAATGTCCCAGCTGAATATCATCCAGACAGAATCTCGCAGATACAGTTACATTTGCTGCCCTGTAATACTCTGTGAAGTTATCTGCTTCACCAAGTGTCCTTCCAAGCTGCAACAAATTGTCTGCAAGCTCTGACATGTCATCAACTGCTATAAAACTCTTATAATCATCCAGAGTCATCAGCATATTTGTCTCTGTTCCCCTGTCGTTTTCTGTTACCAGTATCATATCTTTTAAATCCATTCTTACCTCCAGTCTCAGAGAGGGACTATGCCCTCTCTGCAAATTTCCTGTTATGGTCTTCCTATCACAACAATCTTTCCTGTGCTTGCCACATCCCTGTAGACCACACCAAGACTTTCATTAAGTGCCTCTACCACCTTGCCATTTCCGACATATACTGCCACATGGCTGATGTTCTTATATCTTCCGTTGCTTGTAAAACTGTAGAAGATAAGGTCTCCCGGCTGTAACTCATCAAAGGAGACAGTCTTTCCGGCTTCATCCAGTCCCTGTGCCTCCGCTGCCGCTGTGGTTGCACCGCCATAACTAATATCCACGCCTGCATCTTTCCATGAGTAATATGCAAGAGAACTGCAATCATAATAATTGCCGGAATCTCTCATATCCTGACTGTATGGAAAACCAACTCTGTGAAGTGCGTATGAGCAGACTTTTTTCTGCCTGCTGTCAGTGATTCCACTAAGAATAGCATTGATTTCATCCTCTGTCATGGAACTTACTCCCGGACTGCCGCCTCCACCACCGCTTCCGCTGCCAGCGTACCCAAGCTGTCCCATAAAGTCAGCACTCATAATCTGCTCAAGCATTTCCACCTGGTTAGCGTCAAATCCATACACCGAAATCATATCCCGATAAGATTTGAGTGTGACATTCACATACAGAACCGACTTCGTGACAGTAGTTACATTACCGTCTGCATCTGTTTCTTCCACATCCTTTGTTCCGGTGCTTGTGGTGTATGAACACATATCATTTACAACTGCCTGCAGCCAGCCTTTAGAAGTATCATTCATGACTGTTGCAGTATCTCCGACACCATGCTTGACCATATAGACTGCCATGATGTCATAGTAATTGCTTGGATTTTCTTCCATACCTTCATAATCCACATAGACAAGCTCTCCAAGGTCATATCCGGTATGCTCATTCACTTTCGTGTTCACATCCCGGTTAAACTCCTGCACATAGGCACTCGTTACTGTCTGCACGGTATCTCCTGATTCAAGTGGTGGCAGGAATAAAGCAAATGGAGAATTGTAAAGGATTGCTATCACCGCTATAACCGGAACCGCAATCATGGCAACTACAAGAACAAGTAATAAAAGCACCAGTCCGATAATCGGTGCAGCTGCCTTTACCCAGGTAATCGCTTTTCGCACAATCAGATCCTTTACCAGCTTTGCCACACTATCCGTCTGATTCTCCTGTGCTTTCATCTTATCCAGAAAGAATTTTATCTTCCTGCTCCGGTTGGTCATCTTTTCATCCTTGACCTCTATGGACACACCTGCAGCATATCCGGCTGCCATGCCGATTGCAGTACCAACTCCCGGTGCAACCGCTGTTCCTGCCGCCGTAGCAGCTGCCTTTGTAGCAGTTTTCGTTGCAACCTTGGCAGTAGTCTTTGCTGTTTCTTTTGCCGTCTCTTTAGCTACCGTCTTGGCTGTATCTTTGGCAGCTTTCTTTGCTGTCTTTTTTGCCAGCTTCTTTCCTGCCTCTACCTTCTTGATACGCTTCTTTGCCTCGGCTGCCGCCTTTTTCCTGAAAAGTGCAGCCCCCTTAGAAGCAGTTCCGGTAACAGGGCGGCTTGCTTCATATGCAAGATATGCTGCCTGCGATACCTCCTGACCGCCTTCCACCTGATCTGTTACTGCCCCGGCTGCAAGTGCTCCAGTTCTTCCTGCAATGTGAAGATTCGTGTTCTTGGTCTTGATGGAAGTGTTTGATTCCTTAAGGTTTTGCTTGAATCTTGATAATCCCTTATTCTTCGGCTCCGACTGATGAATGGTACTCTTGCGATAGGACTTCTTTCTATCCGTATCAGTTACCTTTGCACCAGCTGTCTTAGGACCTCTCTCTACTGTATAGATGTTACTCCCCTTAATCTTGGCTCCCTTCGGTTCGTGGGCATGAATCTTGGCTTTCTCCTTGGTGTGAATGACCATCGGTTTGTCATCAACCTTTCTAATTTTCAATTTTCTCACCTCCTACTTTGAAAAATAAAATAAGCCGCTAGGGAGCAAAAATTACTCCTTAACGGCTATGTAAAATCATTCAATATTCAATTATTAAAAGCAACATGAAACTGAAATTTTACTTTTCCTTATATTCATCTGGTATTGCTATTTGAAATGTTTCACACAACAGCATCACATCATGCACATCATTTTTATCGTGTTCATATCCCAAATGAAGCATTACCTGACTCAATGGTTCAATACAAGAAACAGTTATATCTCCAACTTTTCCAATACCGGAAAAAGTTTTTGATGGAAATATATCTCCCTCATAAACAATTCCGTCATCTGTAAATTCAAAACAATGTAAATCAATGATTCTTTGTTTATCATCTTTCCAGACAGTATGACCATCCGTTGTATAATCAGTATTTACTTCCTCAAATCCATGCTGCTTAATCACATAAATATAATCATGATAATGTTTCAGTTCAACAAACAAATCAATATCATTGTGTATTCTTGATTCTCTTTTAAGAAGTGCATCAACACCCCATCCGCCATCTAAATATACTTTAATTTCGTTTTGCAAAGCATATTTTATAATTTCACATGCATCTTCTGTACGTACCATAATCTATCCTCCAAATTCAAATCTTTGTATGCTTTCCAACTCACTAAAAGCCTGAAATTTGTCAGTCTTTCATCCTTTTTGTTATCAATCACCAATTAGCTGTAATCCATTAGGATTTAGCTGATATATTTTATCGCACACCTCTTCAATATACTTTCTATCGTGAGAAATGCTAATGACAGCCCCCGGAAATTCTCGGAGCATTTTTCTTATTACCGGACCGGACAATGGTGAAAAATTTCTTGTCGGTTCATCCAGAATAAGAACATTTGCACCACTTAAGCTCATCCTCAAGAGAAGCACTTTCGCCTTTTGTCCGCCTGATAACTCCCGAATCGGATGCTCCATTTCATCTGGTGTGTATTTAAGTGAACCAAGGTATGTTCTAATTCTTGTACGCTCTTCTTTATCTCCTGTTTTATCAAGGTAATCAACCGGTGTAACATCCAAATCCAGCAGGTCTTCATAAGTTTGAGGCATATATTCTGCTTTAATGTCATTCCGATTTAGGAGTTCTTCCGCTATCTTTTTTAGAAGAGTCGTTTTTCCTGCCCCGTTGGCTCCTATCATACAGATTTTTTCTGAACCTTTTATTTTTAAATGAATTCCTTCTGCTAAAATTCTTTTGCCATCCGGAGTCACAAGCTTTGAAAGTTCATATTCTATGACCGTTTTTCCTGCGGGAATGTGTGAGTTTTCATCCCCTAATTTGACAAAGATTGCTTCTTCCTGTTCCGGCATCTGAGTCATATTTTCATCTTCTTTTTCAAATCTTCGTTCCATTGCCTTAACCGTATGCATTTTGTCCTTTAAGTTTTTGGCAACAGACGGTGCTTGTCTGGTACAACTTCTTAATGCACCTTGTACACTCTGCATAACTCTTTGATATTTTTCATCGCGAATCTTTTTCTCCCTACGGTCACTCAGTGCCCGCTGTTTTTGGATTTCAAATTTATGAAGCCGTTCTTCCACATAGCGTCTATAGGGAAGCTTTGCCACGGTATATCTCGCCTTTGTTTTTCGTATAATCTGCTCGATATGTATCACCATGTTGGCAGTACGCTCTATCAGCGTTTCATCGTGTGAAATAAAAAGCACAATGTGCTTCCAGTCATTTATGATTTTTTCCAGTAATGTAAGCGTCGCAATGTCGATGTCATTGGAAGGTTCGTCCAACAACAGCACAGAAACATCGCGAATGAAAAGCCTCATAAGTTGTGTCTTGACTTTTTCGCCTCCTGAAAGACTACCCATTGTCTGGTTACTGTAGAAAAAATCATTTTTCATTCCAAATTTTCCCGCAATAACAGACAATTCTTTAGGCGTTTTCTCCCAGAATATTTCCTCTTCAGAAAAATATTCGTATATTGTTTTTTCCTTATCTTCATCGAGCATCTCCTGCGGAAGATAACCAAGACGTTCGTGTCCCATTATCCTTTCCCCATCTGCTTCTATATAGTTTTCTACAAGCGACGGATTGTATATCCACTTCATTAATGTCGATTTCCCATTTCCCTCTTCTCCAATAATAACTGCCTTATCTCCATCATTTAGCACAAGGTTGAAATCATTAAGAATTATTCTCAGGTCTTTTTTATGTGTTAAATTTAATTTTTTTATCTGCAACATTAAAGTTTCTCCTTTTCGAAGTCTGAGCCAATTATTATTTTGAACACACAAAAACGAGTCTTTTTTGCATACGCAAAAATAGACTCGCTAAATAGACCCTTATTTCTTTTCCAAAAGGAAAACAAAGGAAATGCCTCTTGCGATAATCCAACTTAAGCGTACACAAAACAAACCTATTCTCTACAGGCTCAATAACTATATGTGTCTTACTTAAATCAAATTATCTATTAATCATTTCCTCACCTTACACAAAATGTGCCTTTCTTTCTTCTAATGGCAATACTATCATACTGTATTTTTTGTGTCAATACATTTCACCTTATGGAAGTGCAAATTAAAATTTTCACTTCCTAATTATACATCCAACCATTACGAAATTCAATCTTTCACAACCTCTTTACAACCACAACCACAGCACTCCAGCAAACGCAGGAGCACCATACCGTAAAACGCTTATGTGTAAATCAACTCCGTTCCTACAACTTCCCTCACACAAGCCTGAATATTATTCATTCTTCCAATCCATTCGTAGGGATTATCTTTCTTTAATTGTTCCGTCACATCTTGTCTGTCGGCATATTCCTTTACCAGTCGAAGAAACATATCCTCTGCTTGCTTATCGACTTCTGCAAGATAACTATGCAGCTTTCCGCTTGTCAGCAGGTTCATATATAACACTTTATAGTGTTCCTTTAAATGCCTTGCATGTCGTTTCCCCCATAAACCAATCGGCTCTATTTCTTCTTCGGCTGGTACTGTGATGTTCGGCAATAAATAATCACCCACCTGTCTATAAGTTCCGCCCATTTCTTCAAAAATTGTCTTTGTCATTTTCCTTTTCCTCCTGTGATTTTTGTCTATCGTGATCGTGTATTATCACGCTTGCGACCTTTAACTGTTCTTGCCTGCTCCAACAAATCATCTATCTGTTTGCGACCAAAAACCTTACGGAGCAGGCTGTAATCTTTATTTTCTGCTTTTAGGATTTTGTTTTCTTCGGTCAATCTTTCATTGACTTTCTCCAAACGCTGATTGGTGCGGTATAACTGTGCATTCGCTGTATTCAGCCTATGATAGTTGTCCCACCCCTCAAAGCAGCGGGCAAGCACCGTTTTGACAAGTTGCTTCAATTTCCTTACAACCGGCTCTGCCATTTTGGTTTTATATGCCTTTGCAGTCATAAATTTCTCTGGTTCTGGCAACTGATATTTCGGTGCAGTATCAAGCTCTATTTCAAGATTTGACAGCTCGTCTTTTGCCTTATCATAGTTCAATACTCGTTCCGACAACACATCAAATTCAATCTGTTTCTGCTCGATTTTCGCACCTAATGCCGCCACTTCTTTTTCTCTTTCCTGCTTTTTATAATCCAAAACAGAAAGATGTTTTTCGTGTGTGCCTAAATGTTCCCACTCAATCCCATAACGTTCCATCACCGCCGCAAGCTGTTCTTTTTCGGACTGTATCCATTGCGACCACTCCGTATCGCCACGACTGCCGCCCTTAAAACCTTGCGTTGCAAGAGCCTGCTTTAGTGACACTCTTGTATCAAGTCCACGCTTGCTGCCTGTGGTAAAAGGTACAAAATCTATGTGCAGATGTGGTGTAGCTTCATCCATATGCAGATGAGCCGAGAACACCCGAAGCTGTGGATTTCGCTCCTGAAAACCCTGATAGTATTCATCTAAAATCTGCTTTGCCAGTTCTCCGTTTTCCGTATCGGCGTTCATATTTCCCTTACCGCCCACCTGTAAAATGATTTCGTGGAACGGTTTTTCCTGCTTGGAACTTCGGATTTTTTCATAATAATCTTTTATCTTTCGGTCTGACCTTATCTGCTTGGCATTGTATCTTTCCAATGCTTCATCAAACAATTCGTGATAAACTGTCTTTATATTTTCATTGCAGTAGTCGATATTGAGATGAGTACGAGTTCCGTCTACATTTTCTGCTCGGAACTTTCGGCTATTGTGATTGACCGAGCCTTTACCGACCATTGCACTTATCGTTCTCTGCATTTTTTCATCTCCCATCTGTAAATTTCAACATTCTCAGGTTTTGTTACTTTTGTCAAAAGTAACGCAAAAGCACTTTTGACGGGTACACCCATCAAAAATGCGACCTGTAAACAGGTTTTGCGTTCTCCGAAGGCTCTCCGAGGGGTGAGCGTGTGCCGGTGGCACACACGCCTGCGAACCGACCGAGCCAGCAGGCGAGACCAAAGAGCCGCCTTTGAAAAGGCACTCTCTGCACACTCCCCTAAACTTTATCCGGTGTCAAAGTGTGACGATGGTGACAATGTTTTTCACAGCGTGCTGCTCTCAAAAACATTGACACCTTTGACACCGTTTGTCACGCCGTCTGCTCGGTTTCTTTCCAAAGTGAAACCTTTCTTCCGTCGTGTGTGCGGCTGTTCTGATAACGGATACCGTAATCACGAAACAGCCTGCTTGCGTTGATACTGAGCCTTAAAGAAAGTACATTCGGCTTTATATCCACCGCAAGCCTTTCGCAAAGTTCCGAAGCAGTTCCTTCCCATCTGTCACTTTCCGAAAAGAGCGTATCCGCTATCTTCTCAAGCAGAGGTTCGGGCGGTTCTTTCCACATCTCCGTTTCCGATTTTGCAAAGTTCCACACCAATCGCTCGCTGTCCCTTACAAGATGGATTTTCATATCCTGCTGGTCTCTGCCAGCAACATCAAGTGTGGCATTGTTGGAAGTACGCTTGTCCTTACTGAGAACAAATGCACCGTCTGCCGCACCCATCAGACCATTCGTGCCTGAAATCATATCGAATATATCTTCCGATTTTTGTTTGCGTGTATGATGAACAATAAGCATTGAAACCTTGTAACTGTCTGCCAACGCTTTCAGCCTTGCCACAACATCATAATCACTTGCGTAGCTGTAATCTGCTCCGCCTGCTTCACGCACACGCTTTAAGGTGTCTATGATAATCAAGCCTGTGTCTGGGTGTTCCCTCATAAACCCTCTTATCTGTTCTTCCAGTCCGCCATTGACCGTTTTACATTCCGTTGCGAAATACAGATTGCCTGTCTCCTTTGCACCGAACATCTGAAACAATCGCTTCTGCAAACGTGGGTAATCATCTTCAAGGGCAAAATAAAGCACCGTTGCCTTACGCACCTTATACTCCCAAAGCGGTGTGCCTGTGCTGATATGATAGGCAAGCTGTGCCATCATAAAGCTCTTTCCCACTTTCGGGGAACCTACGAAAAGGTAAGTTCCCCTTTGGAGCAGACCGTCGATAAGTGGTGTCTGAACCTCAAACACCGTATCATACAGCGTTGTCATTGATACTGTTTTCAGATAGGAAGGGTCTAACTGTCTGAGTATTTCCCTTTGCATTTCTTCAAAAGATTGCTCGTACCCCTTGAAATCCGTATCCTGATTGACTATACTATTGTCAGTACATTTGGAAAGTGACTGTTCCGCATCTGTTGCCGCAGATACATTTGGAATAGTCATTTCTTTTTTATTCTCCATTCGCATCCTCTCCTTTCAAACCGCCGAGAATAATGGAAATCAGTTCTATTACACTCAGCAGTTCATCATCCACACCTTTTCCTGCTTCAATCCTTTTCAGTTCCGCAAGGACTGTGGCAAATTCCGTTTTCAACGCCTTATACACTCTCGGATTGCCCTGTACCACCACATCCTGATTTAAGCAACGGCGGTAACAATACTCCTGTTTTGGCAATCCTGATAGAGCTACAGCTCTGTTAATGAGTTCGTTTTCTTCGGGCGATACTCGAAACCCTACTGTGATATTCCTCCAACGATTTTTGTTATCTCTGTTCTTAGCTGACATTTTCAAAATCTCCTTTCCCTAAATCATCTAATTTTTCTGCCATCTCAATCTGCTTTGACGGAAAGAGGTGTGCGTACTGATAAGTAATATCAATACTTTCGTGACCAACTCGGTCAGCAATCGCCACCGCAGAAAAGCCCATATCAATCAAGAGTGAAATGTGGCTGTGACGGAGATCGTGAATGCGGATACGCTTCACGCCTGCCGCCTTTGCCCCTCTGTCCATCTCGTGATGAAGATAGCTTTTCGTCACCGTAAAGATACGGTCTTTCTTCTTCAATCCGTAAAGCATACCGAGATATTCTTTCATTTCCTCACACAGAAACTTCGGCATTTTAATCGTGCGGTTGCTCTTTTTCGTTTTCGGAGAAGTAATCACATCCTGCCCTTTCAAACGCTGATAGGATTTATTGATTGTGACTGTTTCCTTATCAAAGTTGAAATCTGCCGGAGTCAAAGCTAACAGCTCGCCCTCTCGGATACCGCACCAGTAAAGCATTTCAAACGCATAAAAGGAAACAGGCTTGTCCATCATCTCAAAAGAGAATTTCTTGTATTCTTCCTTTGTCCAGAACAGCATTTCCTTGTGTTCCTCACGTCCCATATTTCCCACCTTTGCCGCAGGATTGGAACGCAGTTCATAGTAGCGGACAGCGTGATTGAAAATGGCGGACAACTGATTGTGCAGCGTTTTCAGATACGTCTGTGAATAAGGCTTTTTCTTCTCATCACGATAGGCAAGCATTTCATTCTGCCAAGTAATAATCTCCTTTGTGGAAATCTCGCTGATTTTCAGTTTCCCGAAATACGGAAGTATCTTTGTGCGTATGATATGCTCTTTGGTAAGCCACGTGTTTTCCTTCAAACGGTTCTTCACATCATTGATATAAAGCTCCGTAAAGGCTTCAAAACTCATATCAAGGTCTGAAGAAGTCTGCAATTTGAACATTCTTTCCCATTCCTGTGCTTCTCGTTTGGTAGCAAAGCCACGCTTGCATTTCTGCTTGCGTTCCCCTTTCCAGTTCACATACCTTGCCATCACATACCAAGTACCGTTATCTTCATTCTTAAATACCGGCATTTACATTTCCCCCTTTCCTGCTCCGTAGAGCCTTTCGTAAAAATACTGGCGATTTACACGCCCTGCAATCGTAATAAAGCCCTTTGCTTTCAATTCCTCATTTAATTGTCTGATGAGTTTATATGCATAAGGTTTTGATACGTTTAGTTCCTGAGCCACATCTTCCGCTACTAAACTGTCTTTTAATTATTCTGTGTATAACATCGTTCCTACCGAGGACAGATATAAAGAAGAGACAATCGTAGCTTCTGCTTTGGCCATGTCACCCCCTA
>OGLK01000381.1_pt1 | contig 18216 bp, 15 predicted proteins | sample 1572811 | NCBI WGS metagenome assembly OGLK01 (sample SAMEA2581898, study PRJEB24529) | metagenome | biome: Human gut stool | place: China | collected 2011
GAACGCGCCCAGGCAGATCCCTTCGTTAAGAACTTCAAAAACGGATATGATACCGAGATGGGACAGGGCGGTGTCAACGTCTCAGGAGGTCAGAAGCAGCGTCTCTGTATTGCGAGAGCACTTTTAAAGCGCCCGAAGATCCTGATCCTGGATGACTCCACCAGTGCTGTTGACACGGCGACGGAGGCGAAGATCCGGGAGAGTCTCTATCATGATCTCAAGGACACCACAAAGATCATCATCGCCCAGAGGATCTCCTCCGTTCAGGAGGCGGACCAGATTCTTGTGCTGGAGGACGGAAAGATCATCGGTCACGGAACCCACGAGGAACTTTTAAAGACCTGTGAGACATACAGCGAGATCTATACGACCCAGATCGGAAATCAGTCCATCAGGGCAGGAGAGGAGGCGGCAGTATGAGCGTCACGAGAGCAGACCGCGAAGCGAGTCTGAAAAAACGATATGCCGGACGCGTGGCAGCCGCACCGAAAAGGAGAGGAATGGGAAGAGGACCGGGGGCTCCGAGAGGCGGAGGACGCCCCAAGAGCACGGGAACGGCCTTAAAGCGCCTGCTGTCCTATCTGGAAGCGGACAGGCTCCGGATGGGGATCGCATTTTTCTGTGTCATTGTAAATACGGTGGCGACACTGACCGGTTCCTATATGCTGCGCCCGATCATCAACCGATTTATTGCACCGCCGGACGGAAGTCCCGGCAATGTGGCAGGACTTTTTAAAGGGCTGACTGCGATGGCATGCGTCTATCTTCTGGGGGTTATCGCAAATTATCTCCAGTCAAGACTGATGTTAGAGGTTGCCCAGAGCGCCCTTGTGCGGATCCGGACAGACCTCTTTACAAAGATGCAGAAGCTTCCGGTGAGATTTTATGATACAAATTCCAACGGGGATCTGATGAGCCGCTTCACAAACGATGTGGACACCATCGGAAATATGCTGAGCAGTACTCTTGTGCAGCTCTTTTCCGGAACCTTAAGCATCATCGGAACCCTGTTCCTCATGCTCTACACGAACATCTGGCTGACAGCTGTTCGTGTAGATGATCCCGCTCATGCTGCGGGCCGGTGGAGAGGTCGCGAAGCGGAGCCAGAAATACTTCAGCGCCCAGCAGTCGGCTCTCGGTGCTTTAAACGGATACATCGAGGAGACCATCACCGGACAGAAGGTGGTAAAGGTCTTCTGTCATGAGGAGATCGCGGAGGAAGAATTTGATATATTAAACAGGGATCTCCGCGAAAAACAGATCCGCGCCCAATTCCTTGGGGGCATGATGGGACCTGTGATGAACAACTTAAGTCAGGTAAACTATTCCCTGACGGCGTGCATTGGCGGGATCCTCTGTGTGGTGAAAAACTTCGATGTCGGAGGGCTCACGGTATTCCTGAACTTTTCGAGACAGTTCTCAAGGCCGATCAACGAGATCTCCATGCAGATCTCCAACGTGTTCTCAGCCCTCGCCGGAGCGGAGCGCGTTTTCTCCGTGATGGATGAGGAGCCGGAGGCGGCGGATGATAAGGACGCAGTGTCCATGGACGGCATGCGCGGGGGAGTGGTGTTAGATCATGTGACCTTCGGCTACAACCCGGACAAGGTCATCTTAAAGGATATCAGCCTCTACGCGAGGCCGGGGCAGAAGATCGCCTTCGTGGGTTCCACAGGAGCCGGGAAAACGACGATCACGAACCTCATCAACCGCTTCTACGATATCCAGAGCGGGACCATCACCATCGACGGCGTTGATATCTGTCATATTAAGCGGGACGAGCTGCGCCGCCACATTGCCATGGTGCTTCAGGATACCCACCTGTTTACGGGGACGGTCATGGAGAATATCCGTTACGGAAGATTGGATGCCACCGATGAAGAGGTCATTCAGGCGGCGAAGATGGCATCTGCCCATTCCTTTATCATGCGGCTTCCAAAGGGCTATGACACGGTTCTGGAGAGCGACGGCGCGAACTTGAGCCAGGGCCAGAGACAGCTTCTTAATATCGCGAGAGCGGCGGTATCCAGGGCACCGATCCTGATCCTTGATGAGGCGACGAGCTCCGTCGATACGAGAACGGAAAAGCACATCGAGCAGGGCATGGATGCGCTGATGGCAGAGCGGACGACCTTCGTGATCGCCCACCGTCTTTCCACAGTGCGGAACGCCAACGCCATCATGGTTCTGGAGAACGGAGAGATCATTGAGCGCGGTGATCATGAAGACCTCCTGAAAGAAAAAGGACGTTATTACCGGTTATATACGGGAATGGCGGAGCTGAGTTAGGACGATCACAGAAGAAAAAACGGGCAGATGAAGAAATCTGCCCGTTTTTTTATGTAACAGGAAATTCCGGGGAATTTCCTGTTACATAAAAAGGCACTGCGTATCGATCATACGCACCCAGACAGGCTTTTTCAAATTTTGTAGCAATTCCATAAGAGACAGCAGAAAAACGCGGGAGTTAGTTGGTAAAAACTTCATTTTTTAAAGAAATCAGATGTCTGTTTTTGTTCTTTTTTTGATACAAACGCCGAAAACAGCCATTTCCGTTAAAAAGTTAACCGATTTCCAATTGTAGAAAAATTCCAAATATGCTATACTACGATGTGATGGGTACTATGAAATTTTATAGAAAGAAGGTTTGTTAAATGGGTCTGAGCACATTTATAGGCGGCGTTCATCCTTATGAGGGAAAAGAACTGTCCGCAGATAAGCCGATTCAGGTGATCCAGCCGAAGGGTGAGCTGGTTTATCCTCTCTCCCAGCATATCGGTGCTCCGGCGAAACCACTTGTTGCCAAGGGTGACAAGGTTCTGGTTGGCCAGAAGATCGCTGAAGCAGGCGGCTTCATTTCCGCAAATGTTATCTGTTCCGTATCCGGTACAGTAAAGGGAATCGAACCGCGTCTGGTTGCGAACGGAGCAATCGTACAGTCCATTATCGTTGAGAACGATAACGAGTACACAGCAATCGAAGGTTTTGGCGAAAAACGCGATTACACAAAACTTTCCAAGGAAGAGATCCGGAATATCGTAAAAGAAGCCGGTATCGTAGGTCTCGGCGGCGCAGGTTTCCCGACCAACGTAAAACTTGCACCGAAGGATGACAACGCGATCGATCACATTATCGTAAACGCGGCCGAGTGTGAGCCGTATCTGACAAGTGACTATCGCCTGATGATGGAGCAGCCGGAGAGACTGATCGGCGGCATCAAAGTCATGTTAAGCATGTTCCCGAACGCGAAAGGCGTGATCGGAATCGAGGAGAACAAGCCGGAGGCGATCAAGCTTCTGGAAGGTCTCGTAAAAGACGAGCCAAAGATCACGGTATGTCCGTTAAAGACAAAGTACCCGCAGGGCGGCGAGCGTTTCCTGATCTATGCGGTTACGGGCGGACGCGAGATCAACTCCACGATGCTTCCGGCGGATGCAGGATGTATCGTAGATAACGTAGATACCGTTATCTCCATTTACAATGCAGTCTGTGAGAGCACACCGTTAATTCGTAAGATCATTACCGTTACCGGTGATGCGGTTAAGAATCCGCAGAACTTCCAGGTTCCGCTCGGTATGTGCTACCGCGAGATCCTTGAAGCTGCAGGCGGCTTTAAGGAAGAGCCGGAGAAGATGATCTCCGGTGGTCCTATGATGGGACAGGCATTGTTCTCACTGGATATTCCGGTCATGAAGAACTCCTCTGCCCTGACCTGCTTCACAAAAGATCAGGTTGCAGCAAATCCGGAATCTCCGTGTATCCGCTGTGGACGCTGTATCGAGGTATGTCCAGGTCATGTTGTTCCGCAGATGATGATGGCGGCAGCAGAAAGAAATGATCTTGCCCTGTTCGAAAAATTAAATGGTATGGAGTGCTGCGAATGCGGCTCCTGTACTTTCATCTGCCCTGCACACAGACCGCTGACACAGGCATTCAAAGAGATGCGTAAAGCTGTCATGGCAGCCAGAAGAAAGAAAGCGTAGGAGGTGTGACAAATGAGTAAATTATTAAACGTATCATCATCCCCTCACGTACGCTGCGGTGTTTCCACAAAGAACTTAATGTACGATGTGGCGATCGCAATGCTTCCGGCTACGATCTGGGGCGTGATGCAGTTCGGTATCTATTCCCTTATCGTTGTTGTTGCAACGGTTCTTTCCTGTGTACTCAGTGAGTACCTTTTTGAGACACTGATGCACAAGCCGGTTACCATCAGTGACGGCAGTGCCCTTGTCACAGGTATGATCTTAGGCTTAAATATGCCGCCGGCAATTCCGTTATGGATGCCGATTCTTGGCGGTGTATTCGCAATTATCGTCGTAAAACAGCTTTACGGTGGACTTGGTCAGAACTGGATGAACCCGGCTCTGGCAGCGAGATGCTTTATGCTGATCTCCTTTGCACAGGCTATGACAAAGTTCACAGACCCGGTAACAGATGCAGTTGCGAGCGCAACTCCTCTTGCGGCGATCAAAGCCGGTGATACATATGATCTTGCAGCTATGTTCATTGGTAAGATTCCGGGAACCATCGGTGAGGTTTCCGTAATTGCCCTTTTAATCGGTGCAGCTTACCTGCTCGTTAAGAAAGTAATTACGATCCGCATCCCGGCAGCATACATCCTTTCCTTCGCAGTATTCGCATTTGTCTTCGGCCAGCACAATATTAACTACGTGCTCGCAGAGGTTTGCGGCGGCGGACTGATCTTCGGTGCATTCTTCATGGCTACCGACTATGTAACAAGCCCGATCACTGCAAAAGGACAGATCGTATTCGGTATCTGCCTTGGTATTTTAACAGGACTGTTCCGTATCTTCGGAAGCGGTGCAGAGGGCGTTTCCTACGCAATTATCTTCTGCAACATGCTTGTTCCGTTGATTGAGAAGGTAACTCTCCCGACAGCATTCGGAAAAGGGGGTAAGAAAAATGGCAGCAAGTAAGTCTGGATTTATGAAAGATGCCCTGATCCTTTTTGCGATCACCCTGGTTTCCGGTTTATGTCTCGGTGTTGTCTATGATGTGACAAAAGCTCCGATCGAGGCGGCTACCATCGCAGCCAACAACGCAACCTACAAACAGGTCCTTCCGGAGGCAGAGAGCTTCGATGATGTGGAAGGTTCTACAGAAAAGATCGCTGAGACAGCAGATGAGATCGCAAACCTCGGCTTCGGCGGCGTTGCGATCGAGTCCGTTCTCGAGGCAAAGGACGCAAGCGGCGAAGTAGTAGGACATGTGATCAACTCCCTGTCCAACGACTCCTACGGCGGAGCTGTCAAGCTCTCCATCGGCTTTGATGCAGACGGCACTATCACAGGTGTTGGTATCCGTGAGACAAGTGATACTCCTGGTCTTGGCTTAAAGGCAAAAGATGATGACTACAGAAATCAGTACGTTGGAAAGAACTGCGAGAGCTTAAGCGTAACAAAATCCGGTTCTGCGTCTGACACTGAGATCAATGCCATCAGCGGTGCCACCATCACATCAAACGCTACAACAAACGCAGTCAATGCAGCTTTATACTATCTGCATAACTGCTTAAACTAGGAGGTGGGCATTCATGAATAAATGCGTAGAACGTTTATATAACGGTATTATCAAGGAAAACCCAACCTTCATCCTGATGTTAGGTATGTGTCCGACTCTTGCGACGACAACATCTGCCATCAACGGTCTCGGCATGGGACTTTCCACAACAGCCGTACTGATGTTTTCCAACCTGCTGATCTCCGCACTGCGTAAGATCATTCCGGACAGAGTCCGTATTCCGGCATTCATCGTAGTCGTAGCCAGCCTGGTTACAGTCGTACAGCTCTTAATGCAGGGCTACGTTCCGTCCCTGTATGCATCCCTGGGTATTTATATCCCGCTTATCGTTGTTAACTGTATCATCCTTGGCCGTGCAGAGGCATATGCCTGCAAGAACGGTCCGGTTGAATCTTTCTTCGATGGTCTTGGTATGGGACTTGGATTCTCCCTTTCCCTTACCGTCATCGGTATGTGCCGTGAGTTCTTCGGTGCAGGTGCGATCTTCGGACACACCATTATTCCGGAAGCTTACCACATTTCCATCATCATCCTTGCACCGGGTGCTCTGTTCACTCTGGCTATGCTTTCCGCGATCCAGAACAAGCTCCGTCTTCCATGCGCGACCAACGGCGACGCACCGAAGTCTGACCTTGTATGCGGCGGTAACTGTGCAAGCTGTGCAGGCTGTGTCAGCATGACAAACCATGCTGCTCTTGCTGAGAAGAAGGCAGAGGAAGCAGCAGCCGCAGCGGCAGCAAAGAAGGCAGCAGCAGAGAAGGCTCTCGCAGCTAAGAAGGCAGCTGAGGCTGCAAAAGCGGCAGAGGCAGCTAAGACTGAAGCAGCAGATGCCGGCAAAGAAAATTAAGGAGGAAATGGAGAAATGAAAGAACTTTTATTGATCGCCATCGGTTCTGCCCTGGTGAATAACGTTGTTTTAAGCCAGTTCCTCGGTCTTTGCCCGTTCCTTGGTGTATCCAAGAAAACAGAGACAGCAGCTGGTATGGGCGCTGCAGTCGTATTCGTTATTACGATCGCATCTGCCTGCACAAGCCTTGTTTATGATTTCGTTCTCGTAAAGCTCCATATCGAGTATTTACAGACGATCGTATTTATCCTTGTAATCGCGGCTCTGGTTCAGTTCGTTGAGATGTTCTTAAAGAAGAACATGGTAAGCCTTTATGAGGCACTCGGCGTATACCTTCCGTTAATTACAACAAACTGTGCGGTTCTCGGTGTTGCGCTGACAAACGTACAGAAGGGCTACAACTTCATTCAGAGTGTCGTAAACGGTATTTCCGTTGGATTCCTGATCGCCATCGTCCTGCTTGCAGGTCTCCGTGAGAAGATCGAGCACAATGATGTGCCGCACGCTTTTCAGGGATCCCCGATCGTCCTGATCACAGCAAGCTTAATGTCGATCGCTCTCTTCGGATTTTCCGGAATGATTTAAGGAGGAACGAGAGATGAACATGACAGGCATTATCATCGCTGCTGCGGTTGTCGGTATCGTCGGTATCGTCATCGGCGTACTCCTTGGAATCGCCAGCGAGAAGTTTAAAGTAGAAGTAGACGAGAAGGAAATTCTGGTTCGTGCAGAGCTTCCGGGCAACAACTGCGGCGGCTGCGGTTACGCAGGCTGTGACGCTCTTGCAAAAGCAATTGCAGAGGGCAAGGCAAAGGTTGACCAGTGTCCGGTCGGCGGCGCTCCGGTAGGAGAAAAGATCGCTGCGATCATGGGCGTTGAGGCTGGTTCCGCTGAGAAGAAGGTTGCATTTGTAAAATGTAAAGGTACCTGCGATAAGGCAACCGTGAAATACAACTATTATGGTATTGACGACTGTCACAAGATCGCAGACGCAGTTCCGGGCGGCGGCTCCAAGGGCTGTAACTACGGATGTCTCGGTTCCGGAAGCTGTGTGAAGGCATGTCAGTTTGACGCGATCCATGTTGTAAACGGTGTTGCCGTTGTCGACAAGGAGAAGTGTGTTGCCTGTGGTAAGTGTGCGGAGGCTTGTCCGCGTCACCTGATCGAGCTTGTTCCGTACAAGGCAAACCACCTCGTACAGTGCAGCTCCCACGACAAAGGACCGGCTGTCAAGAAGGTCTGCGAGGCAGGCTGTATCGGATGTACGCTCTGCACAAAGCAGTGTGAATTCGATGCGATCCATATGGATAACAACGTTGCTGTGATCGATTACACAAAGTGTACCGGCTGCGGCAAGTGTGGGGTTAGGTGCCCGGCTCATGTTCTTATCTGATTGGATAACAACTTGTAGAAAAATGAAAGACCCGCGGAAGATGAGAAAGTCTTCCGGCGGGTCTTTTTTTGAAGGGATTTGTACGATTAGAAAAGTTGGGAAAACGTTATTTGAAAAAAAGATCCCAGGGAAGTTCAAATATAGAACTCCCAGGGATCATATTTTTGTTTCTTCCGGATTAAAATCAGATTGACCTGAGTCAAATCAGAATGTATAGACTACTGGATCGTCGTGCCGCCCTTACCGGCTAATGCGCTCTTCGCACCGTCAAGGGAAGTGATGATCGCGCGTCGGCCTTTTCCTGCGTTGATGAAGTCGATGGAGCTTTCAATCTTCGGCAGCATGGAACCTGTCTTAAAGTGGCCTTCCCCGGCATAACGGGCTGCGTCAGCCGTTGTCATCTTATCGATGTTGATCGGATGGTCACTGCCGTAGTTTAATACGACATTCGGAACACCTGTGATGAACATCAGGACATCAGCGTCAAGCTCCTTCGCAAGAAGTCCTGCCGCACGGTCTTTCTCGATGACAGCGCTGGCACCCTTTAAGTGGGAGCCCTGTTCCATAACCGGAATTCCGCCGCCGCCTGCGGCGATCACCGGCTGGTCAGCATCCGCAAGAGCGCGGATCGCATCAATCTCGACGATCGCAACCGGCTTCGGAGCGGCAACGATACGGCGGTAGCCTTCGCCTTCCTTTACAACGAAGTTGCCCTTTGCCTCTTCCTCCTTCGCCTCCTCAGCGTTCATCACACGTCCAACTACCTTCATAGGAGTGTAGGAGGACTCATCGTACGGGTCAACCGTGACCTGCGTCAAGATCGTAGATACGGCCTTGTAGATGCCGCGTTTGATAAGCTCAGAACGGAGAGCGTTCTGGAGATCGTAGCCGATATATCCCTGGCTCATTGCAGAGCAGACAGACATTGGAGCCGGAGTGTAACCTTCATGATTTTTCGCAAATTCATTTAACGCGGTGTGGATCATACCGAGCTGCGGAGTATTTCCGTGGGTGATCACAACCTGCCAGCCGTCCTGAATAAAATCAGCGATGGCTTTCGCCGTCTTTGTAACGGCGTTTTTCTGCTCCGGAAGGTTTGTTCCGAGAGCATCATGTCCAAGTGCTAAAACAAGTCTTTTCTTTGCCATATCGAATCCCTCATTTCTATTACATACCGATATCGTTGGGGCAGATCTGCTTAAAGGGGAGCCGCGGATAAGTTTTCTCCGCGGACCGGTAGAAAGCGGCCTGCTTTTATGTATTTTCAGATATTTTACCATATTTTAAGTGATTATGGAAGAAAAAACTCAAAGTTTTATGATGGGACTCAGATGGAAATTTGTTACTGTACACAGACGGGAATTTTCCGGACAGAAAATTTTGCATGGTCCTGGGTAGCAGAAGCTGGTCAGAAGCTTATGGGATGAAAGAGAATCGAAAGAAATAATTTTTTGCATTTTCAGATAATTTATGCTAAAATAAGAACAACTGAGTCGAAAATCGCTGCCGTCCGTGTCCTACACAGCCGGTAATGAAAAATTCCCTATCAGGGGGAACGTAAGGAGGAAACAATTTTGAAGCTGTTATCGATAGCAATTCCGTGCTACAATTCAGCGGCGTATATGGAAAATTGTATCAAGTCTCTGCTTCCGGGCGGAAATGAAGTGGAGATCCTAATCGTGGACGACGGTTCCACAAAAGACAATACGGCCGAGATCGCTGACCGCTACGAGAAAGAATATCCGGGGATCTGCAAAGCGATCCATCAGGAGAACGGCGGACATGGCGCCGCGGTAAACGCGGGATTAAAGGCCGCTACCGGGATCTATTTTAAGGTCGTGGACAGTGATGACTGGGTCAATGAGCAGGCATACAGACAGGTGCTTGACACCCTGCGCCGCTTCGTCTACGGAAAAGATACCCTCGATATGCTGATCACAAACTTTGTCTATGAGAAACAGGGCGCAAGACACAAGAAGGTCATGAGCTACAAGCTGGCACTTCCGAAAGATGAGCTCTTTAGCTGGAACGATGTGAAGGTATTCGTAGCAGGACAGTATATCCTGATGCACTCCGTGATCTACCGCACCGAGCTCTTAAGGGACTGTAAGCTGGAACTCCCGGAGCACACGTTCTATGTGGACAATATCTTTGTCTACGAGCCGCTCCCGCATGTACATACGATGTACTATCTTAACGTGAACTTTTATCGCTATTTTATCGGTCGCTCGGATCAGTCTGTCAACGAACAGGTCATGATCGGAAGGATCGACCAGCAGATCCGTGTGACGAAGCTGATGCTTGGCTACTACGATGTGACAAAGATCCAGAACCGGAAGCTCCGCCACTATATGGTCCGCTATCTGGAGATCATGATGGTCATCTGCTCGATCCTTGCGATCAAGTCCGGCAGTGAGGAGAATATGGAAAAGAAAAAAGCGTTGTGGGAAGAGTTAAAGAAATCCAATCCGGCGCTCTACCTGCGCCTCCGCTGGGGCTTCCTGGGACAGGGCATGAACCTTCCGGGAAAAGGCGGAAGATCCCTCTCCATCGCGGGATATAAGATCGCGCAGAAGTTCTTCGGATTTAACTAGGCGCCTGGAGACGGATCGATGTTGCAGGAGAAAACCGTTACGATCATGTCCGGTAGAAATAATATCGTTCTGAAGAAAGAAGGACCAAGGGTTCATAATGAATCCAAGGTCCTCTTTTTGTGTTAAATTAATCTGTAATGAAGAAATAACACACATTTATTCTAACTCAAAACAGGCAGTTCTGCCAATACTAATAGTTTCCAATGTTCTTCAAGAAGGAAACGACCGACAAAAACTATCATGAAGATCCCCGGGCGCACAGAATTTATGGGGTAAAGGGAAGGGTACTTTTAGAGGCTACTTCCCGTGTTATTCTTATTTTCCAAGAATGATCTTGATGATCAATACCGTCACCACACAGATCATCACCGGACGGATGATCTTTGCACCGTTTTTGATGGCGAAACCGGCGCCTAGATAGTTTCCGAGAACATTGCAGAATGCGCATGGAACTGCAATGGCGTACAGCACGTTTCCGGAAAGAACGTAGGAGAGAAGCGCCGTGTAGTTGGAGACGATCAGCGTGAGCTTCGCGTTTCCGGAGGCGGTGCGGATATCATATTTTAACAGGAAAGTAAAGAGCAGCATCGCGATCGTTCCGCCGCCCGGACCGTACATACTGTCATAGAGACCGAGGGTCATGCCGATGAGGAGCGCCTTCAGGGCGACAGGAACCGTCAGGGATTTCCGTGTGTCCGTATAGTTCCAGGCATTCTTCATAAAGATCACAAGGATCGCGGTGAGCGGAAGAAGAACCATCAACATGGAACGGATCTGCTCCTCCTTCAGGTAGAAAATGATCCTCGTGCCGAGCATGGAGGAGAGAAAGGCGGTTATGGCGCTGATCAGCGTGACCTTCAGGTCGAGGCAGCCGCTCTTAAAATATTTCCATGCGGCGATAGTGCTTCCGAAGGCGCACTGGAACTTGTTGCAGCCGTAAACATAGTAGATCGGCATTCCGCACATCATATAAGCCGGAAGCGCGATCAGGCCGCCTCCTCCGGCGATAGAGTCGATAAATCCCGCAATGAAGAGGAGCGGGCAGAGCCAGATCAGATTGTGGACGTATTCCATGGATATCCCCCTTGTATTTTGGCGGCGGGCAGAAAAAATGCCGCAATACCGCTTTTTCTGATAAAATTCAGGCAGAGACCTGTCCTTCCATACTAAATAAGAACCCCCAAAAAGTCAACTGGTTTTCTGCAGAATCGACCATACATATGAACCATGCATGACTGCAGGATCGAGCTGTGCATGACACCTTGACAGAACCGGGATTCTATGGTAAATTTATTGAGTTAAAATGCGTCGAAGAGGAACAGTAAGAGAGAAGACGGGGTACAGAGAACTGCCGGGCGGTGCGAGGCAGAGTCCAGAAGCTTTCCGAACTCGCCTCGGAGCAGCATGCTGAAAGAGCTGGCAGGGCAGCGGAAAAACGATACGCTGTCTGCGGATATTCTCAGATAGGCATTGCCGGTTTCCGCCGTTATCGGAAAATGAGTGCATACGGGTGAAAGCCCTGTATGAAATAGAGTGGTACCGCGTGAGAATCTAAGTCCCCCACGTCTCTATAAAATTATGATAGAGATAGAGGGACTTTTTTGTTGCCCGGAAACCGGAAAAGCGGTCAGGCAATCGAACAGGGTCTGGGGGTTCCCGGATTCCGGTAAATGCAGCGGCGGCGGGCGAAATCCGCGGAGCGTATTTTTGTACCGCCTTCAACGATATGAAATGGAGGAGAAAAGCGTCATGGCACAGTACAACCACACCGCCATTGAGAGCAAGTGGCGTGAGAACTGGGAAAAGAATCCGATCAATGTCAATGATGGAAAGAAAGAAAAGTATTACTGCCTGGATATGTTCCCGTATCCGTCCGGCAGCGGACTTCATGTAGGTCACTGGAGAGGTTATGTAATCTCCGATGTATGGAGCCGTTATCAGTTATTAAAGGGAAAATATGTGATCCACCCGATGGGCTGGGACGCGTTTGGTCTTCCGGCTGAGAACTACGCGATCAAGATGGGCGTTCATCCGGCAATCTCCACAGCGTCCAATATCAAAAATATCAAACGCCAGATCAACCAGATCGCAGCGCTCTATGACTGGGATATGGAAGTAAACACGACAGATCCGTCCTTCTACAAATGGACCCAGTGGATCTTCGTACAGATGTTCAAAAAAGGTCTTGCATACGAGAAGGAATTCCCGATCAACTGGTGCCCGTCCTGTAAGACAGGCCTTGCGAACGAGGAAGTTGTAAACGGCTGCTGCGAGCGCTGCGGTACACCGGTTACAAAGAAGAACCTCCGCCAGTGGATGTTGAAGATCACAGCGTACGCAGACCGTCTCTTAGATGACCTCAACAAGCTCGACTGGCCGGAGAAGGTTAAAAAGATGCAGACAGACTGGATCGGTAAATCCTACGGTGCAGAGGTGGATTTCCCGGTTAAAGGACGTGATGAGAAGATCACCGTCTACACGACAAGACCGGATACGCTCCACGGCGCGACCTTTATGGTTCTCTCCCCGGAGCACAAGCTCGCAAAAGAGCTGGCAACAGACGAGACAAGAGAAGCAGTAGAGAAGTACATCTTCGATGCTTCCATGAAGTCCAACGTAGACCGTCTCCAGGGCAAGGAAAAGACAGGCGTATTTACGGGCTCCTACGCCATCAACCCGTTAAACGGTAAAGAGGTTCCGATCTGGCTGTCCGACTATGTACTTGCTGATTACGGTACCGGTGCCATCATGTGCGTACCGGCCCATGATGACCGTGACTTCGAGTTCGCAAAGAAATTCGGTCTCCCGATCATCCAGGTTATCGCTCAGGATGGCAAAGAGATCGAGAATATGACAGAAGCTTACACAGACGCGAAGGGAACCATGATCAACTCCGGCGAGTGGAACGGCATGGAATCCTCCGTATTAAAGAAAGAAGCTCCGCACATCATCGAGAAGATGGGTATCGGTAAAAAGACTGTCAACTACAAGCTCCGTGACTGGGTATTCTCCCGTCAGCGTTACTGGGGCGAGCCGATCCCGATCGTTCACTGCCCGAAGTGCGGCAATGTTCCGGTTCCGGAAGATGAACTTCCGTTAAAACTTCCGGAGGTTGAGAGCTATCAGCCGACCGGTACCGGTGAGTCCCCGCTTGCGGCGATCGACTCCTGGGTAAACACCACCTGCCCGTGCTGTGGCGCTCCGGCAAAACGTGAGACAAACACCATGCCTCAGTGGGCCGGTTCCTCCTGGTACTTCTTACGTTATGTCGATAACAAGAACGATCAGGAACTCGTATCCAAAGAGAAAGCAGACAAGTACCTTCCGGTAGATATGTATATCGGCGGTGTTGAGCATGCCGTTCTTCACCTCCTGTACTCCAGATTCTACACGAAGTTTTTATATGATATCGGAGTGGTTGACTTTGATGAGCCGTTCAAGAAGCTCTTCAATCAGGGAATGATCACCGGTAAGAACGGTATCAAGATGAGTAAGTCCAAAGGAAATGTCGTTTCCCCGGATGATCTCGTAAGAGATTACGGCTGTGACGCGTTGAGAATGTACGAGCTCTTCGTTGGTCCGCCGGAACTCGATGCCGAGTGGGACGACAGAGGAATCGAGGGCGTTGCCAGATTCTTAAATCGTTTCTACAACCTTGTGATGGACAGCAAGGACAAGGATATCAAGGAGACAAAGGAGATGGTGAAGCTTCGCCACAAGCTTGTCTACGATATCGAGACACGTTTCAACCAGTTCAGCTTGAATACGGTCGTATCCGGATTCATGGAGTACTGCAATAAGCTGACAGATGTTGCGAAGAAAGAGGGCGGAATCGATAAGGAGACCTTAAAGACCTTCGTGATCTTACTGGCTCCGTTTACTCCGCACCTTGGCGAGGAGCTCTGGAGAGAGCTTGGAGGCACAGACAGCGTATTCCACGCAACCTGGCCGGAGTGCGATGAGGAAGCCATGAAGGACGATGAGATCGAGGTTGCCGTACAGGTAAACGGTAAGGTAAAAGCTGTCATCATGGTTCCGGCTGACATCGCAAAAGAGGACGCGATCGCTGCGGGTAAAGCTGCGGTAGAAGGAAAGATCACCGGAAACATCGTGAAGGAGATCTATGTTCCGAAGAAGATCGTAAATCTTGTTGTAAAATAAAAAGTAATGATTCAGCAGGTCTGCGCATCTGCTGCGTCAGATTGAGGCATTGAAAGTCGCTTCCTAAGCAGAAACGGCTTTCAGTGCCTTTTTTGCTTCTGCGAGTCAATAAAGACATATGTTCCTCGCACGTGTGCATAATGTCGAAAAACAGGAAGCAAAATATACAAAATCACCAAAATAATCGTGAAATAACGAATTTAATTGACAATAAGTAACAAATGGTGATATTCTTATTTCATGAATTTTGAGAAGGACAGTGTAAATGAGATACCTGTCTGAAAATAAGAGGGAGGATATGCGAATGAAAAAAAGAACAGCAGCGAGGTCGATGGCGGCACTTATGGGAGCAGCAATGGTGCTCACAGCCTGTGGAGGTGGAAACACTACAGCTCCTACGACAGGTGCTTCTTCCGGAGGAGAGACCCAGACAGCTTCTGAGAGTGCAGAAAGCGGGAAGATCACAAAAACAGATATCGTTGTCGGTCAGGCGTCGGATATTGTTACGCTTGATCCTGCGGGACAACAGGATACGACTTCGGGTGTGCTGATGAAACATGCGTACAGTACGCTTTTGGACGTTGATAATGAAGGAAAGGTGGTTCCGGATCTGGCAGAAAGCTATGAGATGAAGAGCGACACGGAGTATGTGTTTAAACTCCGCGAAGATGCCTGCTTCTGGGACGGCACTCCGGTGACAGCTCAGGATGTTAAATTTTCTCTGGATCGCGCGAAGGGAATGCCGAAGACAAAGTCGAATACCTCAAAGATCGAGGAGGTTACCGTAAATGGGGATCATGAGGTAACGATTAAACTGACAGAGCCGTATGCAGCATTTAAAACAATCGTAACACAGCACAACCTGAGTATCCTTTCAGAGAAAGCCGTGACGGAAGCGGGAGATTCATATGGTGATGTGGATAATCTTCTCGGATCAGGGCCATTTAAGGTAACAGAGTGGGTGCCAAACGATCATTATACTCTTGTAAGAAACGATAATTATTGGGGGGAGATGCCGATCGCAACCTCTATTACCTGTCGTGTGATCCCGGAGGGAAGTGCCCGCACGATCGCTCTTGAAGCAGGAGAGATTGATGTTGTCTGGAGCGTAGATCCGACAGACTGCGCAAATGTAGAGTCCAATCCTGACGTAAAACTTCTTTCGCAGCCGTCAACAGGTATTGACTACGTGGGAATGAACACCCAGAAAGAAAAGTTTTCTGATAAGAGAGTCCGTCAGGCTATCAACTACGCCCTTGATAAGCAGACCTTCGTTGACACGATCATTGAAGGACGCGGTCTTGTAGCAAACAGCTATATCAATGCAGCAATCCCGGGATGGACCGATGAAGTGGAAGCTTATCCGTATGATCCGGAAAAAGCGAAAGAATTGTTGGCGGAAGCCGGATATCCGGATGGATTTGAATGCTCGATTTTTGTAAATGGCGATCTCCGTACTCGTTCTGCACAGATTCTACAGGCTCAGCTTGCGGATGTAGGAATCAAGGTCGACATTTCCACATATGAGTGGGGTGCCCTTCTTGATACTTTAAATGCAGGCGAACACGAAATGTTTCTTCTTGGCTGGTCCAACACGAGCTTTGATCCGGACGGAAGTACCTATCAGTTATTCTATTCCGGAAATCATGGTGCAACCGGAAACCGCGCATTCTTCTCAAATGACAAGGTTGATGAACTGATCCTTTCTGCACAGCGGGAGAGCGAAGAGTCAAAACGTATGGAACTTTACAAAGAACTCCAGTTTGTACTTCATGATGAATCTCCGTGGTGTCCGTTATACTACAAAGAGAATAACGTTGGTGTGCGCGCAGACTTAAAGGGATTTACTCTTCATGCAGGCGCACAGCATTATCTTGGTAACTGCCATTACGAAGAATAGATACAGCGAAATCAGGAGCATTCAAATCGTTTAATAAATTTCTGATAATATAAATATTCGGAGAAATTTGGGGCGGGATCTTTTTGATCCCGCCCTTTTAAGAAAATAGAGGGGAAAATGATCCATCTGGAGATCTGAGAACCGGAAAGTGTTAGCGTTTACTATACATAGCAGAAATCCCTCTTTGTTAATTTTGAACAAATTGTAAACAGATTATGGCTATAGAATTGCTGAAACCAAATAAAATAAACAGATTAAACAAAAAATGCGCAGAAAGGAAAACTTTATTGACAAAAATGTTAGAAAATGATATTCTTTAATCATGAAATTCAGAAAAGAGTGTATATATGGGTATAGTAAATATTTACATTCAACGATTACCAACAACACTCTGACGAAACAGAAATAATTTGAAGGAGGGCATGTGAATGAGAAAAAGAACAGCAGCGAGATCGATGGCAGCCGTTGTCGGAGCAGCGATGGTGCTGACAGCATGCGGAGGCGGAAACAATGCGGCGGCAACGACCGCGGCGGCAGGCGGCAGTGAGACTCAGGAGACAGCGCAAAACTCCTGCGGCGGAAATATCACAAAGACAGATATCGTCTTTGCCCAGGCCTCTGACGTCGTGACCCTGGATCCGGCAGGACAGCAGGATACCACATCATCTGTACTTATGAAACATGTGTACAGTACCTTGATGGATATCGATGATGATGGCAACCTTGTTCCGGATCTGGCAGAGAGCTACGAGATGAAGAGTGATACGGAATATACCTTCACCCTGAGACAGGACGCATGCTTCTCCGATGGCACGCCGGTTACAGCGAAGGATGTAAAGTTTACATTTGACCGCGCGAAGGATATGCCGAAGACGAAATCCAATACCTCCAAGATCGAGGAGGTTATCGCGGATGACGATCACCATGTTACCTTCAAGCTGACGCAGCCGTATGCAGCTTTTAAGACGATCATTACAAACAGCAACTTAAGCATCGTTTCCGAGGCGGCGGTCACAGCGGCGGGAGAGTCCTACGGTGATGTTGGTAATATTCTCGGATCCGGAGGGTTCACGGTTACCGAGTGGGTTCCGAACGACCACTACACCCTTGCAAGAAACGAAAAATACTGGGGTGAGATGCCGATCGCTACAACGATCACCTGCCGCGTGATCCCGGAGGGAAGCGCCCGCGCCATTGCCCTTGAGGCAGGAGAGGTCGATCTTGTATGGAACGTTGACGCGACAGACTGTGCGAACATCGAGGCAAATCCGGATGTGACACTGTTGAGCCAGACGTCTTCTTCCATCGAATATCTCGGTATGAATACGACAAAAGAGAAATTCAAGGATGTGAGAGTCAGACAGGCGATCAATTACGCGCTGGATAAACAGACATTTGTTGATACGATCATTGAGGGTCGTGGAACTGTAGCAAACAGCTACATCAACTCGATGATCCCGGGCTGGACCGACGAGGTGGAAGCTTATCCGTATGATCCGGCGAAGGCGAAGGAGCTTCTTGCGGAAGCCGGCTATCCGAACGGATTCGAATGCAAGATCTATGTAAACGGCGACGTTCGTACCCGTTCCGCCCAGATCATTCAGGCCCAGCTTGCAGAGGTTGGAATCACGGTTGATATCTCTACCTATGAGTGGGGCGCTCTTCTCGATTCCTTAAATGCAGGTGAGCATGAGATGTTCCTCCTCGGATGGTCGAATTCAAGCTTCGACGCGGATGGAAGTACTTACCAGTTATTCTATTCCGGAAACCATGGAGC
>OGLK01000396.1_pt1 | contig 17246 bp, 16 predicted proteins | sample 1572811 | NCBI WGS metagenome assembly OGLK01 (sample SAMEA2581898, study PRJEB24529) | metagenome | biome: Human gut stool | place: China | collected 2011
GCATTGAGCTTCAGAGGATTTTCCATCAAAATGGAATTTAAAAGCTTTGCCTGTTTTCCCGTCTCTCTGCGCACTCCGATGGCATCATACATGACGACCATGGCCAAAACAAAGGATACGGCAAATTCAAAGGAGCCTGCGCCGTATTCCAGCGCCGCAGCCGTCGTCAATGCACAGACCGTAGCTGAATGGGAGCTTGGCATACCGCCCGATCCCACCAGACGTTCCGCATTAAAGCTTTTGTTTAAAGCGCAGTCGATGAGCGTCTTTAAAACCTGGGCTACTGTCCAGCCTACTACGGCACTTACAAGGATCTGATTGCCAAGCATATCGTTCCAAACATTCATAGTGTAGTTTCTTTCCCCTTTCTTCGGGTATTTATCTGTTTAAATGCAGTGTCTCTCAGCCGATCAGCCAGTCATAAAGCTCCTGATATTTAGCTGCTGAGGTCTTCCATGAAAAGTCTGCCGCCATGGCACGGTCGATTATCTTGTTCCACTCCCGGCGTCTGCTGTAATATACATACTTGGCATAGCGTATGCTGCCTAGCATCTCATGCGCATTGTAATTGGCAAAGGAAAATCCCGTTCCAGTACTCTCATATTCATTATATGGCTGAACCGTATCCTTCAAACCGCCGGTTTCCCGGACAATGGGTACCGTTCCGTAGCGCAGGGCCATAAGCTGGCTTAAACCGCAGGGTTCAAACAGGGACGGCATCAGGAATGCGTCACAGGCTGCATAAATCTTGTGAGACATGGCCTCAGAATAATAGATCTGGGCGGAAACCCTGTCGTGATACTTCCAGTCATAGTGACGGAACATATTTTCATAGCGTTCATCACCCGTTCCAAGAACCACCAGCTGCATGTCGTCACTGCAGAGCTCATCCATCACACACTGGATCAGATCCAGGCCCTTCTGGTCTGTAAGACGGGATACAATACCCACCATAAACTTCTTCTCATCCACAGGAAGTCCCAGCTCCTGCTGGAGCGCCTTTTTGTTTTTCGCCTTTTCCTTGCGGAAATTCTTTGCATTATATTTCTGGGCGATAAAAGGATCGGTCTCCGGATCAAAATCATCATAATCAATTCCGTTTACGATTCCCCGAAGACTGTTGGCCCTGGCCCGCATCAGGCCATCCAGGCCTTCTCCGTAAAACGGCATCTTGATCTCCTCTGCGTATGTATTGCTTACCGTGGTAATGGCATCCGCATATACAATACCGCCCTTTAACAGATTGCCGTCCTTATAGGCCTCCAGCTTATCCGGAGCAAAATAGTAATCTGGAAGCTCTGTAAAACGCTTGATGGTCTTTACATCCCACACCCCCTGGAACTTTAAGTTGTGAATGGTGATAACAGACTTCATATTGCGGAAGAAATCACCTCCCCGGAAAGTATCCTTTAATAGTACAGGAATCAGGCCTGTCTGCCAGTCATGGCAGTGGACCACATCCGGCTGGAAGCCGATTACAGGCAGGGCAGAAAGAGCAGCCCTGCAGAAAAAGCAGAACTTTTCCAGATCCCAGTACCAATCGCCATATGGCTTTTCTCCGTTAAAATAGCTTTCATTATCAATAAAATAAAATGTGATCCCCTCATGGACATACTGTAAAATGCCTACATAACGGCTCTGTCCCAGATAATCCATGTAAAAATGATCCACATACTGCATCCTGTCTCTCCACTCCTGCTTGATGCACAGATATTTGGGAATCATGACTCTTACGTCAAAATAATCCTTATCAAAACATTTTGGCAGAGAACCTACTACATCTGCCAGTCCCCCAGTTTTAATAAATGGTACTGCTTCAGAAGCTGCAAATAAAATCTTCTTCATCCAAACCTCCCTCTCCTGACGTATCCAGGCGGCGTTTTGCCTTACCATATAGTATAGCGTACTTTTTCAAAATTAGGAAGCTGTTTTCTTAGGATTTGTCTTAAATTTTTTTGTATTCCAGGAATATTTTATCAGAAATCAGAGCAATGAATTCAGAATTGGTAGGCTTTCCTTTTCCCGTACTGATGGTGTATCCAAACAGCTCATCAATCGTTTCCATTTTACCTCTTCCCCAGGCCACTTCAATCGCATGGCGGATCGCGCGCTCTACGCGGCTGGCTGTAGTCTGATTTTTCTTGGCAATCGCTGGATAAAGAATTTTTGTAACAGAACCCATCATTTCCTGATCCTTTACAACCATAATGATCGCATCTCTTAAATACTGGTAGCCCTTGATGTGGGCGGGAATTCCCAGTTCATGAAGCATCTTTGTGATATCTGCTTCCAGATGTTCTTCCATATACTCTTCCTTTGTAACCGCAGGCTCTTCCATCACAGCCGGCCTTGGCACTTCCATCATCTTTCCTGCCGTGATCCGGCGCGGAAGATGGCCTGCGTGACGGATCTTCCTCATGAGGATATCCCGGTCAAAGGGCTTCATCAGATAATAATTTACTCCGGCCTGAAACGCTTCCTCCGTAACCAGCTCACTTCCGGCAGCACTGAGCATGATAAAAACAGGATGCTTGCGAAACGTGTCTCTGTGATTGAATTTCTCAACAATTGTAATCCCGTCTACTTTTGGCATAACCATATCCAGAAGCACAATATCTGGTGTAGTGTCCTTTATCATATCAATGGCATCCTCTCCATTGTCAGCTTTTCCAATGACCGTCAGCCCGTCCTCGGCATTGATCATCTCATCCAAAGTACTTAATACCATGGGATTATCATCCACAATTACCACGTTTAATTGTTCCTGCTTTTCCATTTTTCCTCCTTATTACATCAGGACCGGGAGTATTATCCCCCCCTTGTCCAAACTAGCACAAAGGAGCCGCCCATTTACGGCCCCTTTTGTCTTTAAAAGTAACATTTTATATTATACCGTTACTTATTGTCATTTGACAATATATGGTAATCGCAAATTTAGACACAAAATTTCGACCATTTTTAGTGTTTTTCGACTATTTGTAACCCATCTTTTCATTCTTCCCCATATTTCATCATATCATCTGCCAGTATTCCATAGCCTCTTGATGGATCCTGGACAAACACATGTGTTACAGCTCCGGCCAGTTTTCCATTCTGAAGAATGGGAGTACCGGAAAGTCCCTGGACAATACCGCCTGTAAGCGAAAGAAGCTCTGGATCTGTTACCTTAAGAACCATTGCCTTATTTCGTTTGGACGGGCTTTGATCCACCTTCTGTATTTCTACTGTATAGTCCTTTACTTCACCCGAAACAGCCGTTCGGATGACTGCCGGCCCCGGCTTTACCTCCTGACATCTGGCGACCTCCATCGGTTCTCCCTGGATCTGCTTTTTAAGCTGCTGATCGACCATTCCAAAAATACCGTCCTCCGTATTAGCGGTAATCTCTCCCCTGCAGGACTGCGGACCATAGTAGATCACCCCCGAAAGAAGCCCCGGCTTTCCCGCCTCTCCCTTTTCCACTCCCATAATCTTAGCTGTGTAGAGAGCGCCTGTCTCTATTTCCACCAGTTCTCCCGTATCACTGTCGCTTATCCCATGGCCCAGGGCTCCGAAATGTCCGTTGGGATCCACATAAGTGATAGTACCGATCCCCTGGGTATCATCCCTGACCCAGGCCCCCAGCTTATAGCTTCCGTCCTCTCCCTTTACCGGAGACAGGGCTACCTCCATGTTTTCTCCTCTGCGCCGTATGGTAAGACTTGCTTCTCCCCCGTTCCACTTCCCCACTTCCCTGACCAGATCCTCCTTGGTTGACAGCGGCGTTCCGTTAAACGCTTCAATGTAATCCCCTGATTTTAATTTGCCGAAAGCCGGCTCGGTCTCCCGGCCGTCTTCCCTGGTAATCCGTCCGGTTCCTACCACCATGACTCCCTGAGATTTCAGATAGATTCCTATGGGACTTCCGCAGGGTATGGCATACCTGGTATCCACTACATCCACCTGTATTTCTTTCAGCTTGATCAGCCCCAGAAGCTTCAGATTCATCTGATAACTTCCCTTTTTTCCCGCAAAAACATGAAATGGCTCGCTGCTGTTTACAGTGATCTCATCCCCCGGAATATTGCTTTCATTTCCCAGGGATACCTCTGCGCTTTCGCTGGAAAGCGTAGCCCGCAAGGGCAGCGAACATGAAACTTCCTCTTTCCGGTTTTCAAGAATACTGATCTGATCGGGTACTGCCCGGTATGCAAGATGCCACACAAAGGCCCCTCCGGCTATGGCTGACAGCCAGAACCCCAGGGCCAGCTTCCGGTAAAATCCCCCTGTTCTCCTCATCATATGCCCTGCCTCCTTTTCTAATGATCCTGTCATTAGTATGAGTCTGTATGGCATATTTCAATCTGGTTTTATCTTTCCATCCATGGCTTTTTTGTCTGGTCTGCCAAATCCTTCATTTCGTGTGCATTTTTAAGAACTGCCTCTGTGATCTGCGCGCCGCCTAACAATCTGGCAAGCTCTCTTATGCTTTTCTCCCGTCCAAGACGTTCAATGGTGGTAGCAGTGGAACCCTCACTGGCCGATTTAAGTATTTCAAAATGGATATCCGCCATAGCTGCGATCTGAGGCAGGTGGGTGATACAGATCACCTGGTGGCTGCCTGCAATATAAGAAAGCTTTTCTGATACTTTCTGGGCTGTGCGTCCGCTGATGCCTGTATCAATTTCATCAAAAATAAGCGTGGGGATCTCATCTGAATCCGCCAACACCGTCTTGATCGCCAGCATAATACGAGAGAGCTCGCCTCCGGAAGCCACATCCTTTAAAGGACGCATAGGCTGTCCCGGATTGGTGGAAATAAGAAACTGAACCTCATCCCAGCCATCCGGCGTAAAATGATCCAGCGTTTCAAATTCCATATCAAATTCCACATCCAGGAAATTTAAATCAAGAAGTCCGCTCCGGATCCGTTTTACAAGCTCCACCGATGCTTTTTTACGTATTTCTGATAAGTCTGTACAGAGTCTGCAAAGATGATCCGTGGAAATTTTCAGCTTCTTTTCCGTCTGTTCCCTAAATGCATCATAATTTTCCAGTTCTTCCAGGCGTTTCCTTTTTTCTTCCAGACTGGCCTGGATTGCCAAAACCGAAGCTCCGTATTTGTTTTGGAGGCTGTGGATCTGATCCAGACGCTCCTCCGTCTGTCTCCAGCTTTCCTCATCAAACTCCATACTGCTTATATAAGCTGAAATTTCCCTTCCGGCATCACTTAATATGGCCTCTGCATCATAAAGCTGATCTCTTATGCTCTGCAATGCTTCATCATACTCTGTCACCTGCTCCACCGACCGAAGGGCTCTTGTAACTGCATCTGCCTGAAGGCTGTCATAGGCTTCATTCAGATTTTCAGCAATGCGTCTTGCATGGGAGAAACGGCGGTAACGAGCAGTCAGCTCCTCCTCCTCCCCTTCTTTTATATTGCCCTCTTCAATCTCCTGGATTTCAAAACGCAGGAAGTCCGCTTCTCTGAGTCTGGCGTCATGATCCATCTCAAAGGAGGATAGCCGTTTCTTTAGAATACAGTAATTTTTGTATTCCTCTTCCATCTTCTTTTTTGCCGGTTGGGTTTGAGCCTTGACATAGGCATCCAGGATTTCAAGATGTTTTGATTTATACAGCAGAGACTGATGCTCATGCTGACCGTGAATATCTAAAAGCAAGCCTGTGATCTGTCTCAGCCTTGCTGCCGTAACTGTCTCATCATTGATGCGGCTGATACTGCGTGACGGGGTGATTTTCCTTGAGATGATCACCAGGCCATCCTCGGTAGGTTCTGTATCCAGTTCCCGCAGCGCCCGCAGCCTGTCTTCTCCCTTGACTGAAAAAACGAGCTCTATATAGGCATAATCGGCTCCGTGGCGTATGCTGTCTCTGGAAGCCTTTCCTCCCAGAGCCATACTCACGGAGCCGATTATAATGGATTTACCGGCGCCGGTCTCGCCGGTAAGAATATTTAGGCCCTCGCCAAACTCCACATCTGCTCTTTCAATAAGGGCCAGATTTTTAACGTGCAGCTCTAATAACATATCGATCAGTCCTCCACCATCTTTTTGATCTTTTCCATCACGATGATCGTGTCATCCACACTGCGTACCGCACACATGATGGTGTCATCCCCTGCAATACAGCCTACTCCCTCCTGAAAATGGATGGCGTCCAGGGCGGCCGCCACTGCCATTGCCATACCGGCTACGGTCTTGATCACAAGAATGTTCTGTGCCATATCCATGGACATAAAACCATCCTTTAAAATACGGATATATTTGATCGCAGAGGTTCCTCTTGGACTTTCAAGAACCATATACCGTTGTCTTCCGTTTTCTCCCTGAATCTTTGTAAGCTTTAATTCACGGATATCTCTGGAAACAGTCTGGTTAAGCTTTTCAGCCAGTTCCTCCTGCGTTTCGATCTCATATTTCCCGATCAGTTCCACAATTTTACTGTGGCGTTCTACCTTCATCTATCTTTCCTCCTTGTTAAGCTCTGCAAAGCGCAGAGCTTTTGTGGCTGTTTCTCAGATTCCGCTTAAATGATCGCTTAAATTCTGCATAAACGACTGCTTTTTCCTTCGGATCATCACTGTCTCCAAAGCGGAACGCTCTGCGATCAGGCAGTCCCCCGTCTCCAGATCTGCCCAGGAATCTCCGTCAAAGGAAACTCTTCCGCTGCTTAATACCCCGATCTGGATCCGATCCTCTGCTGCGAGCACAATGCTTCTCGCATTTAGGGAATGAGGACACACCGGAGTCAGGGCCATCATCCGGCCTGCCGGAGCCATCACTGGCCCACCGGCGGACAGGTTGTAGGCCGTGGAACCGGTGGGCGTTGCCACCAGGACTCCATCTGCGCTGTAATGGTTTAAGTATTCATCATTCACTGATACCTGATACCGGAGTACCCGCAGGGGAACCCGGCTGGTAACAGCGATTTCATTTAGCGCAATATCTTGAAATACGGGTTTTCCCTGATGAAACACTGTTCCCCGTATCATCATTCTCCGCTCCAGCTCAAAACGGTTCTCGATCAAAGAAGCAATGGCTTCTTCAATCTCATCCTGAGAGCTGATCTGGTTTAAAAATCCCAAATGGCCCCGGTTTACTCCCAAAAGAGGGATATTCCTGCCTGCCAGATCTCTGGCCGCCTGGATCAGGGTGCCGTCTCCGCCAATGGTTATCACACATTCTGTATCCTCCGGAACCAACTCAGAAGGCGTATGCTTTCCGTATTTATTATGCCGTTATATGACAGATTATGGGCGTATGTCTGCCGTTTTTCATACGCTCATAATCTGTCATATAACGGCATACAGCCCCTCTTTTTTCCAGGCATTCCCGGATATACGCCCTGGTTTCAGGAACAAACTCTTTCGCCAGATTGGCAATCAAAAAAAATCGTTTCATCTGCCACTTACCGCCATTTCCTATGAACGATCCAGAGTTTGATGTGCCTCAGCTACCACTGCCTTCGGATCGGCAGCCGCTTCCCGGCGCACCGCATACTCTGCCTCCTGATCCTCTGGATGCTTCTGAAGATAGAGCAGGTACTCAATATTTCCTTCCGGCCCCTTGATCGGAGAAAATTCCAGATTCAGGGCCTCAAATCCGATGGAAAGCGCATAATCGATCACCATGTCGATCACTTCCAAATGAACGGCCGGCTCTCGAACAACGCCTTTTTTCCCTACTTTTTCCCTGCCTGCTTCAAACTGCGGTTTAATCAGGCAGACGATCTGCCCATTGTCCTCTAAAAGAGCCTTCACAGGTCCCAAAACCTTAGTAAGTGAAATAAAGGACACATCAATACTTGCAAAGCCAATAGGATCTGCAATATCCTCCGGAGCCACATAGCGGATATTGGTTTTCTCCATGCAGACCACACGCTCATCATTGCGCAGCTTCCAGGCAAGCTGTCCATGGCCCACATCGACAGAATACACCTTCACCGCTCCATTCTGCAGCATACAGTCTGTAAAGCCGCCGGTGGAAGCCCCTACATCCATGCAGATCTTTCCATCCAGGCGGACGCCAAAACGATCCATGGCCTTTTCCAGCTTCAGCCCTCCGCGGCTTACATATTTTAAAGTACTGCCTCTGACCTCAATGGGCGCCGTTTCCTCAAAAGTCGTTCCGGCTTTATCCTCCTTCTGCCCATTTACATACACAATACCGGACATGATCAAGGCCTTTGCCTTTTCCCGTGACTCTGCCAGATTACGCTTTACAAGCAGTACGTCTAATCTTTCTTTCATCTGTATTTCTCCTGTCTTTCATTCAGACGGTCTCTGCCGTTCTTCTCCGTTTTCTTCCCTGTGGATACCGGAAAGCCAGCCCTCTTCCTTCAGTCTTCGGATAATGGAATCGCTGTCAATTCCCAGTCCTTTCCGAAGAAGCGATACATTTCCATGCTCCACATATGCATCCGGAAGAGCAATATTCACAACCTTAACCTCCGGATAATGGCTGTGGATATAGGCAGTCACTGCAAGGCCATATCCGCCCTGAAGCACATTTTCCTCCAGGGTCACAAGCAGACGGTGGTTTTTTGCCAGGCGTTCTGTCAATTCTTTATCAAACGGTTTTACAAAACGGCCGTTTGCCAGGCTGCAGGAATACCCCTCTTCCTTAAGCTTTTCCCTAATATGCTCTGCCGTACTTACCATGCTTCCAACCGCCAGAAGCGCAATATCACTTTCCTCACAGAGCAGCTCTCCCTTTCCGTAGATAATGGGCTGCCTGTATTCCCTAAGCCCCCTGTAAGCGGTTCCTCTGGGATAACGGATCGCAAGGGGTGCATTGTAATCCATGGCAAATTCCATCATAGCGCGCAGCTCCCAGAGATTTTTCGGAGCCATTACCGTCATATTGGGGATGGAGGTCAGATAGGAATAATCAAAGATTCCCTGGTGGGTCTCTCCGTCGCTTCCCACCAGTCCTGCCCGGTCTACGGCAAAAAGGACCGGAAGATTCTGGATACATACGTCATGAAGCACCTGATCGTATCCTCTCTGCAAAAAGGAGGAATAGATTGCCACCACAGGACGCAGGCCCGCAGCCGCCATGCCCGCAGCGCTTGTCACTGCATGAGCCTCCGCAATTCCCACATCAAAAAAGCGGTCCGGAAACTTTTTTCCAAAAGCTGCAAGTCCCGTACCGTCAGGCATAGCCGCTGTCACGGCTACCAGCTTTGGATGGGTTTCCCCAAGCTGGCACAGCTTTCTGGAAAATACCTCTGTATAGGAGGTTTCCTTCTTTTTCCCATTTTCTTTTCCCGTTGCAATATCAAAAGGACCCACACCGTGAAATATGGAAGGATTCTTCTCCGCAGGTTTATATCCCTTTCCCTTTTTTGTGATCACATGGATCAGAACTGCGTGGTCTAATTTCTTAGCCTCTTTAAGAACCTTGCACAGGGCAGGTATATTGTGGCCGTCCACAGGACCCAGGTAGGTGATCCCCATATTTTCAAAAAGCATTCCAGGAATAAACAGCTGCTTAATGCTGTCCTTGGTGCGCTTTAGCTTGTCGATCACCGCATTTCCCACCAACGGTACCCGCTCTAAAGCCTCCACGATATTCTTTTTTAAATCATTGTAGCCGGTTCCGGTTCTGAGTCCGCTTAAATACCTGGACATACCACCTACATTTTCTGATATAGACATTTCATTATCATTTAAGATAATAATGAAATTCTTTTTCATACGGGCAGCATTATTTAAAGCCTCGTAAGCCATGCCGCCGGTGAGCGCGCCGTCTCCGATCACGGACACCACCCGGTAATCCTCTCCCAACAGATCCCGGCCCTGGGCAATACCAAGGCCGGCAGAAATAGAGGTAGAGCTGTGGCCCGTGTCAAAGGAATCATAGGGGCTTTCCTTTCGTTTAGGAAAGCCGCTGATCCCTCCATACTGGCGCAGCTCGTCAAACTCAGCCATGCGTCCGCTTAATATCTTATGGGTATAAGACTGATGGCCCACATCCCAGATAATCTTATCCTGAGGCAGATCAAATGTTTTAAACAGAGCAATTGTAAGCTCCACCACGCCTAAATTAGAAGCCAGATGGCCTCCTGTACGGCTGATCTTTTCGATCAGAAAGGTGCGTATCTCTTCTGCCAGAATGGCCAGTTCACGGGATGAAAGCTGCTTTAATTCCTCCGGCCCCTTTATCTGTTCCAATATCATAGGCTCGCACTTCCTTCATTTTTATTTCATTATCTCTCTCTGTTTACCAGAAGGCGGATCAGCTGCTCCAGAAATTCATTATTTCCGGGAAGCTTATCCAGATCCCCAATAGCGGCTGCTGAAAGAGCCTCTACCTCTTTCCTGGCCTTTGAAAGCCCTTCTAAAGTTACATAAGTGGTCTTCTGGTTCTTCTCGTCGCTTCCTGCCGCTTTTCCGGTGACAGAGGCATCTCCGGTCACATCCAGAATGTCATCCTGAATCTGGAAAGCAAGTCCTACCTTTCCAGCCAGATCCTCTACAATCTTACAGTCCTCATCTGCGGCTCCTCCAAGAACAGCTCCTATGAGCATCGCTGCCTGACGCAGGGCTCCCGTCTTTAAGCGGTAGATAAAATCCAGCTTATCCTTGGGAACGGGACCTCCTGCCAGCTCTACATCTACCGTCTGGCCTCCGATCATACCGTAAACGCCCGTCTTTGCTGCCAGGATCCCCATTGCCTTTCCGGCTCTCAAAAGCGCATCTGCATCCTCTGCCGCATCAAAGGCCTTGGATGCCGTCTCAAAAGCGTACATCATCAGAGCATCTCCCGCAAGGACGCCAATGTCCTCGCCATATTCTGCCCAGGTACTGGCTTTGCCTCTGCGGATCATATCATCATCCATACAGGGCAGGTAATCATGGACCAGAGATGAGGTGTGGATCATCTCAATGGCAGCCATAAAGGGCTTTACAATCTCAGACACCTCTCCTGTAAAAAGACGGCACACTTCCTGCATCAGCAGCGGGCGCAGCCTCTTTCCTCCTGCATTCATGCTGTAGTTCATGGCCTCAAAAATCGTCTTCTGGCAGCCCTTTTCCTCTGGAAGATACCCTGCAATGCCTGCATTTATCTCTTTTACTCTCTCTTCCAGTTCTTTTTTAAATGCTGTATTATCAATCATTATCTTCACCCTCGCTCAATATCTGAATCTGTTTTTCTACTTTATCAATCTGTCCGTTTAAGGACTGTACAAGCTTCATGCCTGCTTCATAGCCCGCAAAGGTCTCCTCTAAGGACTCTTCTCCTGCTTCCAGCCTTTTTATAATTTCCTCCAGCCGGGCGAAATTTTCCTCGATGCTGGCAGCTTCCTGCGGCTCTGCTTTCTTTCGCGGCACGGTCATCCCTTCCTTTCCTGCTATGAATATTCCACTCTTTTTACGATCCCGTCGATCCTGCCGTCTGCGGCATAGATCCGTATCTCTTCCCCTTCTTTTACCTGGCCTGCGGAGCGCAGGCACTTTCCCCTCTCATCCTGAATAAAGCCATAGCCCCCACCCAGCTTTTTTAAAGGCGAAAGGCCGTCTAAACGGCTGGATGCCAAAGCCAGCCTGTGTTTTTCTTTTGTAACAGCGGTTTGCGTCAAACGTTCCAGAACAAGTCTGTCCTCTTTTAAACGAATTTTTTCCGTTTCCAGCAGATCCTTCATCTTACGCTGCAGCGCCTGCTCCAAATCAGCCAGCCTCTGCCTCTTATCATTTACCATACGGACCGGATCCTTTAACTGCAGACGCATCCGGCACTGCTCTAAAAGGAATCGCGCCTTTTCAATCCTGCGGTAAACGGAACGTTCCAAAACCCGCTTATAAAGAGCTGTCTGTTCCTCAAACTGGCGATGATCAAAAACCGCCAGCTCTGCTGCCGCAGAAGGCGTAGGCGCCCTTAAATCTGCCACATAGTCTGCAATGGTAACATCTGTTTCATGGCCCACAGCCGATATCACCGGAGTCGTACAGTTAAAGATGGCTCTTGCTACGATTTCCTCATTAAAAGCCCATAAATCCTCAATGGAACCTCCGCCCCGGCCTACGATCAGAAGATCCAGTCCCATCCGGTCCAGAGTCTCGATTCCCTTTGCAATACTGTATTTGGCCTGCTCTCCCTGCACCAGAGCAGGATACAGCACCAGCTGTACATAGGGATTGCGTCTGGCCGCAATATTCATAATATCCCGGATGGCAGCTCCGGTTCTGGCTGTCACGATCCCAATCGTTCTGGCATATCTGGGAATGGGACGCTTATAACAGGAATCAAACATCCCCATTTCTTCTAATTCCGTGCGCAGCTTTTCATATCTGGCAAAAAGATCACCGATTCCTTCTCTTGTAATCTCTCTGGCATAGAGCTGATAGCGGCCGTCCCGTTCATATACGTCTACCGTTCCCTTTACCACTACCTCCTGTCCCTCCTGCAGTGTAAAAGAAAGTCCCTTTCTCTGGCCTGCAAACATGACGGCGGCAATCTGAGCGCCGCCGTCCTTTAACGTAAAATATATATGACCGGAGGTATGGTATTTACAGTTGGAAACCTCGCCCCGGATGGAGATCCGGTTCAGGGCAAAATCCTGGGTAAACATATTTTTGATATATGAGGTCACCTGGGATACGGTAAATACACTTGCCATCTGCTCCCTCTGCTTTCTTTCCTACGCTTCTGTTTCCTGAGCCTGCGCAGTCTTCTCATTCGCCGGTTCAGTCTCTGTCGTTGTCTCTTCTTTGCGGATAAACTTTGCAAGTACACCATTTACAAAAGCCGGAGAGTCACTTCCTCCAAACTTCTTAGCAAGTTCCACCGCCTCGTTCACCGCTACCTTTGTAGGAACCGTATCATCATAGTCCATCTCGTAAAGGGCCAGACGAAGAATAGTAAGCTCCACCTTTCCCATACGTCTTGTCTTCCAGCCTGCAGCCACCTCATCGATCCGGCTGTCGATTTCCTGGATCTTATCTACTATATTTCCTGTTTTTGTCTGCAGATATTCCATATCCTTATCTGTAAGCTCTACTTTATGAAGGATCGTAAGGCTTCCCTCATCATTTGTCTCATATTCCTGAGGAGACTGGAAATACTGCCACATCTGCTCCTTTGCTTCCTCTGTGGTTTTATAAAAATCCGCGGAGAACAGCATTTTAAAACAGTGTTCTCTTAATTCTCTTCTGGTCATATCTTCTGCTTGTACGAAAAGCCTGGGCTCTCGAATACATTTTCCTTTCTCTATTCTGATCCGCTAACTGTGATTATACCAAAGGCGCCGGATAAACACAATAAAAAATATCAAAAGGTGCTGCAGACCCTTATTCGGACCTGAGCACCCAAACGCATTAAACTTTCTGTCAGTTTTCTTCCATATTCACGCCTGCAATCCGGATATTCACATCCAGCACTGTAAGCCCCGTCATATTTTCGATGGCAGCACTGACCTTTTCCTGCACCTGCTCGCTGACAGAAGGGATATTGAATCCATAACGGATATTTAAGGAAAGATCCACAGATACATGGTTCTCTGTCACATCCACCTTTACTCCCTTGCTAAGATTCTTCATGCCAAGCTTTCCTACCAGCTCATTGGTAATATTGCCTGCCATAGAGTCTACTCCCTCAACCTCTGTAGCTGCCAGCCCTGCAATAATGGCTACCACCTCATCTGCGATCTGAACCTCTCCGATCCTGTCTTTTTCATATAATTTATGGGTACCGCGATTTTCCTCAGACAATCCTCTTTACCTCCTGTTCCTGAAGCTTGATTTTTATTACTCTTTATTATAACAAATCGTGGGAAATCTGTATAGGGGGATTTCTCTTTGAATAGGCGGCAATTCTTCCCGTAAGAAGTCCAAATGGTAGACAAAACCGCATCTATATCCCAAAAGCCACAAAAGAGGAACCGTCAAAAGACGATTCCTCTTTCTGTTTAAAAGTTCATTTTTCCTTGTAAATCCAAGGTTTTTTATTAGAACTTGCCTTCTTTTGCTGCTTCCTCGATCGAAACAGCTACAGCTACGGTAGCGCCAACCATTGGGTTATTACCCATACCGATCAGACCCATCATCTCAACGTGAGCCGGAACGGAGGAAGAACCTGCGAACTGCGCATCAGAGTGCATACGTCCCATGGTATCGGTCATACCGTAGGATGCAGGACCTGCTGCCATGTTGTCAGGATGCAGGGTACGGCCTGTACCGCCGCCGGATGCTACGGAGAAGTACTTCTTGCCCTTCTCTACGCACTCCTTCTTGTAGGTGCCTGCTACCGGATGCTGGAATCTGGTTGGGTTGGTGGAGTTACCAGTGATGGAAACGTCAACGCCTTCCTTCCACATAATAGCAACGCCCTCTGTTACGTCGTTAGCGCCGTAGCAGTTAACCTTTGCTCTTAAGCCCTCAGAGTAGGACTTTCTCCACAGCTCCTTAACCTCGCCTGTGTAGTAATCCATCTCTGTCTCAACGTATGTAAAGCCGTTGATTCTGGAGATAACCTGTGCAGCGTCCTTTCCTAAACCGTTTAAGATAACGCGCAGAGGCTTCTGACGAACCTTGTTTGCCTTCTCTGCGATACCGATTGCACCTTCAGCAGCTGCAAAGGACTCATGGCCTGCCAGGAAGCAGAAGCAGTCAGTCTCCTCTTCCAGAAGCATCTTGCCCAGATTTCCGTGGCCTAAACCAACCTTACGCTGGTCAGCTACAGAACCGGGAATACAGAATGCCTGAAGGCCCTCGCCGATGGCAGCAGCAGCGTCAGCAGCTCTTCTGCAGCCCTTCTTGATCGCGATGGCTGCGCCTACAGTGTAAGCCCAGCATGCATTCTCGAAGCAGATCGGCTGGATCTTCTTAACCTGAGCATAAACGTCAAGGCCTGCATCTTTTGTAATCTTTTCAGCTTCCTCGATAGAAGCAATGCCATAGCTGTTTAATACGGAATTGATCTTATCAATTCTTCTCTCATATGATTCAAATAATGCCATCTTCTTTATCCTCCTAATTGGTCCTCATCATTCTTTGCGTGGGTCAATGATCTTAACAGCGTCATCTACACGGCCGTACTGTCCCTTTGCTTTCTCCCATGCAGTGTTAGGATCGTCGCCCTTCTTGATGAAGTCGGTCATCTTTCCAAGGTTTACGAACTGGTAACCAATAATCTGATCTTCTGCATCCAGAGCGATGCCTGTTACATAACCCTCAGCCATCTCCAGATAACGCGGACCTTTCTTAAGAGTTCCATACATAGTACCAACCTGAGAACGCAGTCCCTTGCCCAGATCCTCCAGGCCGGCGCCTACAGGAAGTCCATCCTCAGAGAATGCACTCTGTGTTCTTCCGTAAACAATCTGTAAGAACAGCTCTCTCATAGCAGTATTGATCGCATCACATACCAGATCAGTGTTCAGTGCCTCAAGCAGGGTCAGTCCCGGAAGGATTTCAGATGCCATAGCTGCTGAATGTGTCATACCGGAACATCCGATGGTCTCAACCAGAGCCTCCTGAATGATACCCTCTTTTACATTCAGAGTCAGCTTACATGCGCCCTGCTGGGGAGCACACCAGCCCACACCGTGTGTAAGACCGGAAATGTCTGTAATCTGCTTTGACTTTACCCATTTTGCTTCTTCTGGAATTGGAGCAGCGCCATGATGAACGCCCTGTGCAACTGTGCACATTTCTTCTACTTCATGTGAATAAATCATGTGTTAAAACTCCTTTCAAATTGAAATTTGATGTAACAGTTTAGGACGGCGTGATAGCAGAAACAAAAACAGACGTCAAACTTGCTTGTACGCACAATTTTTCCCCTGCCTTCACATCGGATGGACATCCGATTTCTTCAGTCGGACTGAACATCCGGCTGAAGGATGCCGTCCTGCTCCATACAGTTTAATAAGTATCGTGTTCCTTGTTAATTTTATCACGTTATACTCGTGTTTATTTTCTCACAAAATACGACATTTGTCCAGTGATTTATCCCTGTTGCAACTGCCTATTTTTGACTCTTTTTTACAGAAAAATCAGCAATTTTTATAGATTCTCTTCCCTTTTCTGACTCTTCATGGGGAATGATGGCATGCAAAACCAGGCGCTTTCCCCAACCGTGACAGGTAGAAAGGGTCAGAAAATCTTCATTTTCATATTTTTTAATCCCCGTATCATAAAGAGACTGTTGGGACATCGCAGTAAAATAGGCTTCCCGCTCTGTTTTTGTCATCCCTGCCTGATACGGTGAATGATCATTTTCCTGAACCACATGGCAGGAAAAAATAGGGCAGACAATCCATTTTCCCTGCCTGAAAATCCGAATACAGGGCGATTTTCTAAAAAACTCCGAATCCATATAGGCCTTAAGGCCTCCAAACATGGAGCCGTCTTTCATATTATGGCCATAGAGAACCGTGTGGCCGGACGCAAACGGTTCCGTAAACGGATCTGTAAAAATTACTCCCGATACGCTGTCCTTCCCCTCAAAGCTGTGGTTCAGATAAAAGGAAGTGTCTTTTCCCCTGACTACAGGATAATCCATCTCTGTTTCCGGAATATGGAGCCAAAAGGAATACTCTGGATTCATCATCCGCAGCATTTCTTCATCCGGCACTCCCCCATTCTGTTCCCCTTTCTGAGAAATGCCGTTTCCATCTGCCAGAACGATATTTAAATCCCCGTCTTTCTCTGCAAATGCGTTATTCCGGAGAATCTCATAATCCCTCCTGGCCTGATGATAAAGCTTTGATACCGAAAGAAAATGAAAAAGACATACGACGGAAACAACCAGAAACAGTATCGGAACAAAATATCTCCTGCACGGCTGTTTTTTTAGAAAAACTCTCCGCGCACAAAGCCCCAGAAAAAGGGCAACCGCTCCCAAAAGCAGCAAATCCATCAAAAAAATGGACTTTCCTGCTCTGATCCCTTCTGTTATCACACTGTTTTCTGCTAAATTCTGCCCCTGATTTTTAACAGCTGCTCCATTTTGCCCGGCATGTACCAAACCGCCGTACTCCACCCGGCAGTCCCAGACCTTCCTCTTTCCATAAGCAGTCAGCTTCCTGTTTTCATCCCCTGAGCTCGTATCTTCTCTCCGGATCCCCTGAATCTCATAATCTGCCTCTGAAAGTCCGGCTGCCTTAAGGAACTGTCCGCCCCGGGACAGAAAGCCCTCCGGCTCTCCATCCCAGATTACTTCCTCTTCCAGTACATATCCCTGAACATTTTCTCCTAAAACAGAAAGCTCCAGTTCAAAATCCTCCTGCCAGCGCTCATTGCC